>Ga0247803_1000291_pt1 | contig 29553 bp, 30 predicted proteins | sample UWRJL014104B1_FD_180928 | JGI IMG/M metagenome (GOLD analysis project Ga0247803, IMG submission 180928) | Plant litter microbial communities from Arlington Agricultural Research Station in Wisconsin, United States - UWRJ-L014-104B-1 | ecosystem: Environmental > Terrestrial > Plant litter >...
CGGGCATCCGTCGGTGAGGTCACGGAACGACAAGCCGAATATGCGGTGTCGAGGCGACACCGGAGCCGGCCGGAACCGCGGGCGAACACGTCGGAGCAGGCTCGAACGAGGTAGGGTCATACGGAGGCAAAGCCCCGACCTGCCGCCCAAATCCGGGCCAGCGCAACCGGTCAGATCGAACCGGGGGTCACATCCAGCCTAAACCCATCGGGTTCGGGGCGGATGCTCGCTGCCTCTGTGCGGTCACAGCCCGGCATGGCGCGCCACTGTGCAGCTGTGCGGGCAAGGCGCCGCTGCGCGGGTGGCGCGCCACCCGCATAACGGCGCCTACCCCGCCCGCCGGGCATCCAGGCGCCCGCCCGCCTACCCCGCCCGCCATCCCGGCACGCGCCGGCCACGGAGCGCGCGCCCGGCTCACGGCAGCGCCCAACCGTTGCCCGTGCGGAGAACTGTGCCGGTGTGCCGGTAACAATTGTCCGCACGGGCAACAGTTGCTCCGCCAGAGCGCCGCCTGCCCCGCGACCCGGCCCCAGGCCACCCGCACCCCCGGGGCGGCATCCGCTCAGGGCACGATGTTGTGGTTGCGGGCGAGCACATTCTCGGGGTCGTAACGCCGTTTCGCCGCCCGCAGCCGCTCCACGGTGGCCGGCGGGTAGATCCGCGTGATCGTCGATGCATCCGGGTGCATGCTGAAATTGCCGTACTCGCCGGTCACGTCGCCGGCCAGGGCGGCCCAGCCCTCGTGGATGCGGCGTTCGGCCTCAGCGGGGGCATCCGGCGGCAGAAACGCCGCCGATACGACGAAGGCCTCGGCGTCTCGGTAGGCCAGCGCCGTGGCATCCGCCGGTACCCGGTTGAAGGCCCCGCGCAGGTAGCGCACCATGAGCACGGCCGCCCCGAAGGCGGCGTGCGCCGAGGTGAGGCGGCTGATCAGAGCGTCGTCGACGTTGCGGGCGAAGCCGTTGTGGTCGACCAGCCGGATCTCGGCCGGGGGCCGCTCGGGTTCCTCGAGAACGTCCACGTAGGGTTTGGGCGTCACATCGTGGCCGGTCACCCCGGGCAGGGCCAGCAGCGGAGCGATGGCCGACATCGCCGCGTCGACATCGTCGTCACCGAAACACACCAACACCCGCGTGCTGGCCGGCATCTCCGGGCCGAATGCGGGCATCGCGAGCACCGTCGAATTGAGTTGTTCCGTTGAACTGCGCATCACGTCCCGCCAGCCGCGCAACGTGTCGGCGAGACGGTCGGGTTGCACGTCGATGCCGCCGGCCACCACGCCGGGCAGCGGATGCGCCTGGAACGTGAACCGGGTCACCACGCCGAAGTTGCCGCCGCCGCCGCGCAGCGCCCAGAACAGCTCCGGCTCGCGGGTGTCATTGGCCGTCACGATGGTGCCGCTGGGCAGCACCACCTCGGCCTCGCGCAGGCTGTCGAGGGCGAGGCCCTGCTGCCGGACCATCCAGCCGATGCCGCCGCCGAGGGTGAGACCGCCCACGCCCACCGAGTAGGTGTCGCCGCTGGACACGGCGAGCCCGTATGGTTGCAACGCCCGGGCCACGTCGCCCCAGACGGCGCCGCTGCCCACCCGCACCAGTCCGCCGCCGAGCACCTCGATGTCGCTGATGCCGGCCAGGTCCAGCACCATCCCGCCGTCGTTGGTGCTGAACAGAGTGTGCCCGCCGCTCTTCACCGACAACGGCAAACGGTGGGCCCTGGCATAGCCGATCGCCGCCGCGACATCCGTCGCGGACGACGGCCGGGCAACCAGCGCCGGGCTGCCGAGCACGCCGTATGCGGTGGCGGCGGCCGGGTATTCCTCCGAGCCGGGCATCAGGATGGTGCCCGCGAATCCGTCGATCATCGTTCCTCCCACGCGTATCGCGTGCGGTGCCGATGGCCCACGATCGCATCCGCGGCCCGCACTGGCCGAGTAGCCGTCGACAGCCAGCATGCCCCTCGTGCACCCGGCCCGCGACCCCGGGACCGGGCTCAGGGGGCGATGTTGAGGTTGTGGGCCAGCAGGTTCTCGGGGTCGTAGCGACGCTTCGCCGCCCGCAGCCGGTCCATGGTGGCCGGCGGGTACATGAGGTCGAGCACATCGGGATACGCGCGCAGATTGAAGTTGCCGTAGGTGCCCGTCAATCGCTCGGCCACGGGCAACCATCCGTCCATGATGCGCCGCTCGTCCTCGTCGGGGGCATCCGGCGGCAGGAACGCCGCCGACATCACGAAGGCCTCCACATCCCGGTGCGGGAAGGCGGTGGCATCGCTGGGAACCCGGTTCAACGCCCCGCGCACGTAGCGCACCATCAGCACCGCCGACTCCAGCGCCGCGTTCACGGTGGTGACCCGTTCGATGAGCGTGTCGTCGAGGTCACGGGCGAAGCCATTGCGGTCGACGATCCGGATCGACCCTGGCGGCGCCGACGGTTCGTCGAAGACTTCCACGAAGAGCTTGAGTTCCACGTCGTCGCCGGTCACCCCCGGCAGAGCGAGCAGGGGCCGGATGGCCGACATGGCCTCGGCCTGATCGGCGCTGCCGTAACACACCAGCACCTTCGTTGCCGCGGGCAGCTCCGGACCGAACTCGGGCGTCGAGTAGAGCGTCGAATTGAGCTTCTCCGGCGCGGCGCGCATCACGTCCCGCCAGCCGCGCAGAGTCTCGGCCAGATACTCCGGGTGCACGTCGATGGCGCCGAAGACCACACCCCGCAGCGGCTGCGCCTGGAAGGTGAACCTCGTCACGACGCCGAAGTTGCCGCCGCCGCCGCGCAGCGCCCAGAACAGCTCCGGCTCACTGGTTTCGCTGGCCGTCACGATGGCGCCGCTGGGCAGCACCACCTCGGCTTCCCGCAGGCTGTCGATCGTCAGGCCGTGTTGCCGCACCAGCCAGCCGATGCCGCCACCCAGGGTGAGTCCGCCAACGCCCACCGTGTAGGTGTCGCCGCTGGAGACCGCCAGATCGTGCTCGATCAGCTCCTGGGCCACGCTGCCCCAGGTTGCGCCGCTGCCCAGGCGCACCCGGTTGTCCTCGAGCACCTCCACGTCGCGGATGCGGGAGAGGTCGAGCACCATGCCGCCGTCGTTGGTGTTCAGCGGACTGTGCCCGCCGCTTCGCACAGACAACACGAGGCCCTGCGCCCTGGCGTAGGCGATCGCCGCCGCGACATCCGCCGCATTGGTCGCTCGGGCCGCCAGCACGGGCTTGCCGACCTTCCCGTAGGCGGTGGCCGCCATCAGGTATTCGTCCGAACCGGGCAGCAGAATGGTGCCCGCAAAGCCGTCGATCATGATGCCTCCACACCTGTCGCGTGCGGCATCGATAGTCTCCGAGTCGCATCCGCCGGACCGCACTGGTGACACTGTCTGCGCCCAGCATGCCCCTCGGCAGCGTCGCCCGCGACCCCGCCCAGCGCGTCGGCCGAGACGCGGTAAAGGCGGAGTTTTTCGCCACACGCCGCAGAAACCGGCCGCCCGAGACGGCGTTTCGCGAATATCTCCGCCTTTACAGCGGATGCCCCGCGCCCGTCAGTTTGCGAGCGCCCCGGCCGCCGCCGCGATCGCTCTGGCGATCGGGAACACGTCATCGGGCAGCGCCCCGGCGGTCACCCGGATGAACGACTCCGGCCGGTCCACGGCGAGGAACGGGCTGCCGCCGGCCACCCGGATACCCGACGCCGCGAGCCGCACGATGGCGTCGCGTTCATCGGCCACCGGCACCCAGGCGTTGATGCCGTCGGCACGGGCCAGGGGCAACCCGAACCCGGTGAGGGCATCCGCCAGCGCCTTCTGCCGGGCGAAGTACACGTGCCTGGCCTCGTTGACCTGCGCCATGCTGGCCCCGTCGGTGAGCAGCTCGTGCAGGATGGTCTGCAACATCCGGCTGGTCCAGCCCGGGCCGAGCATCCGCCGCGCCACGATCCGGTCCACCAGCGCGGCCGGCCCGCCGAGCGCGGCGATCCGCAGATCGGGCCCGTGCGACTTGGAGTAGCTGCGCACGTGCAGCACCCGCTCGGGCAGCCAACGGCCGAGCGACACATCGGGGGAGGTGCTGATCGCCCCGGAGTGGTCGTCCTCGATCACCACGGTGTGCGCGGCGCGGGGGCTGGCGCCCAGCAGCCGGGCCAGTTCGAAAGCTCGCTCGGCCGACATCGACGCCCCGGTGGGGTTGTGTGCGCGCGGTTGCAGGATGACCGCGGCCGGCGACTGGGAGAGCGCCGCCTGGAACGCGGCCGGGTCGATGCCCTCGGCATCCACGGCGACGGGCAGCCGCTCGATGCCCATCTGGTCGAGCAGGTCGAAGAACGGCGGAAAGCCGGGGTCCTCGACGATGACCCGGTCGCCGAACCTGGCCACCTGCTCGAGGCTGCGCGAGATGGCGTCGAGGGCGCCGTCGACGACGGTGATCGACTCGCACGGGTACGGCCAGGACTCGGCGAGCACGGTGAGCAGTTCGGGGATCACCGGCAGCGCCTGGTAGCTGGGCGTCATCGCCCGTTGGGAGACCCTGGACAGCGCCGGGCCGAGCGCCGGCAGTAACAGCGGGTCCGGCGTGCCCCGGGACAGGTCGATCCGGGCGTCGCTGACGTGCCCGGCCAGCGATTGGGCCCTGGCCGGCAGCCAGTGCCTGGCGGGTTCCCGCACGAAGGTGCCGCTGCGGCCCCGCGAGACGATCAGCCCCGCCGCGGACAGCGCCTGCCAGGCGTGGCTGACGGTGGCGGGGCTCACCCCGAGCAGGCCGGCGAGGTCCCGCACGGTGGGCAGGCGCTCGCCGGGGGCGAGCCGACCCGACCCGATCAGGCGCCCCAACGCCGCAGCGATCCCGGCAGGAGTAGTGTGCTCGATCTCGTCACGGTATAGCTGCACTACGGAGCCTTCCTGGCCGAATGCTTGCCAGCGGACCGGATGGCCGACAGGATGATGATTTACGCATGCGTCATATGAAGAAACAGAACAGAAATGTTTACGTCGAATAATAACAAAACCGGACACCGTAATGTGGCTCGATCTCGACAGGCTTTTTCCCGTGTGACTCGCACACAATGCGATGTCTCTGCTCTCCCCTGCTGACGAGGTTCCCACCGTGTGAGACCCAGTGGAGGCAAGAGTATGAGCGTTGACCTAACCAGCACCGGCACATCCAACATCGTGCGGGCGGCGATCACCCAGACCACGTGGACGGGGGATATCGACTCGATGCTCGACAAGCACGAGAAGTTCGCCCGCGACGCGGCCGCCGACGGTGCGCAGGTGATCTGCTTCCAGGAGCTGTTCTACGGCCCGTACTTCGGCATCACCGAAGATGCCAAGTACTACGACTACGCCGAACCGGCCGACGGCCCCATCGTGCAGCGCTTCGCCGCCCTGGCCAAGGAACTCAACCTGGTCATGGTGCTCCCCATCTACGAGGAGGAGCAGCCCGGCGTCTATTACAACACCGCCGTTGTGGTGGATGCCGATGGCACCATCCTCGGCAAATACCGCAAGCACCACATCCCCCACCTCGACAAGTTCTGGGAGAAGTTCTACTTCCGCCCCGGCAACCTCGGCTACCCCGTCTTCAACACCGCCGTCGGACCGATCGGCGTCTACATCTGCTACGACCGGCACTTCCCCGAAGGCTGGCGCGAGCTGGGCCTGAACGGCGCGCAGATCGTCTTCAACCCCAACGCCACCAAGCCGGGGCTGTCGAACCGGCTCTGGGAGATCGAACAGCCGGCCGCGGCCGCCGCCAACGGATACTTCGTGGCCGCGCCCAACCGGGTGGGCCGGGAGGACAACGAATACGGCGAGCTCGCCGTGACGTTCTACGGCACCAGCCAGTTCGTCGACCCGCAGGGCAACTATGTGGGGGAGCTGGGCAGCGGAGTGGACGAGGAGGTTGTGATCCGCGACCTCGACCTCGGCATGATCCGCCAGGTGCGCAACAACTGGCAGTTCTACCGGGACCGCCGCCCGGAGTCGTACACCTCGATCCCGAAGCCGTAGGCCGACCTGCGGAACTGAAGTTCCGTTGGTCGAGCCTGTCGAGACCCGGTGACCGAGCCTACGTTCAGAGAACGGCTCGCGAGGTCTCGACAAGCTCGACCAGCGACGTGGAGACGACCCCAGACGAAGCAGTAGCGAACAGGAGAACCACTCATGAAGACCCTGATCAAGAACGGCACCGTGGTCAATTCCACGGGAACGGCCACAGCGGATGTGCTGATCGACGGCGAGAAGATCGCCGCGGTGCTCGCCCCCGGTTCCACCCTGCTCGGCTTCGACATCGAGCGGAACGTCGACACCGTGATCGACGCCGCGGGCAAGTACGTCATCCCCGGCGGCATCGACGCGCACACCCACATGCAGATGCCGTTCGGTGGCACAGAGGCCAGCGACACCTTCGAAACCGGCACCCGCGCCGCCGCCTGGGGCGGCACCACCAGCATCGTCGACTTCGTGGTGCAGTACGCCGGCGAGAACGTGCTGGACCAGTACCACCTCTGGCAGGAGAAGGCCCGTGGCGAGTGCGCCATCGACTACGGCTTCCACCAGATCCTCTCCGACGTGCAGGACTCCTCCCTCGTCGCCATGGACGAGCTCGTCAACGAGGGCGTCTCCAGCTTCAAGCTGTTCATGGCCTACAAGGGCGTGTTCCTCTCCGATGACGGCCAGATCGTCAAGGCCATGCAGAAGGCATCCAGCAACGGCAGCATGATCATGATGCACGCCGAGAACGGCAGCGTTATCGACCTGCTCGTGCAGCAGGCCGTCGAGGCCGGCAACACCACGCCCTACTATCACGGCCTCACCCGGCCCTGGCAGGCCGAGGAAGAAGCGACCCACCGGGCGATCATGCTCGCCAACCTCACCGGAGCCCCGCTCTACGTGGTGCACGTGAGCGCCAAGCAGGCCGTGGAGCAAATCGCCATCGCCCGCGACCGCGGCCAGAACGTGTTCGGCGAGACCTGCCCGCAGTACCTCTACCTCTCGTTGGAAGACCAGCTCGGCGCCTCCAGCGACGAATGGGGCAGCTTCGAGGGCGCCAAGTGGGTCTGCTCCACCCCGTTGCGGTCCAAGGCCGAGGGCCACCAGCACCACATGTGGCAGAGCCTGCGCACGAACGACATCCAGATGGTCTCCACCGACCACTGCCCGTTCTGCATGAAGGGCCAGAAGGACATGGGCCTGACCGACTTCTCCAAGATCCCCAACGGCATCGGCTCCGTCGAACACCGGATGGACCTGCTCTACCAGGGCGTGGTCGACAAGCAGATCTCCCTCGAACGTTGGGTGGAGGTCACCTCGACCACCCCGGCACGGATGTTCGGCATGTACGGCCAGAAGGGCGTCATCCAGCCCGGCGCCGACGGTGACGTGGTGATCTACGACCCCCAGGGGCACACCTCGATCGGTGTGGAGAAAACCCACCACATGAACATGGACTACTCCGCCTACGAGGGCTTCGAGATCGACGGTCACGTCGACACCGTGCTCTCCCGCGGCAAGGTCGTCATCGACAACAACCAGTACCTCGGCGCCAAGGGTGATGGCAAGTACATCAAACGCGGCCTCAGCCAGTACCTGATCTAGGCGGACACTATGGACTTCGGCGCAGTACTCCAGACCAACCCGCCTTCGGCGCGCACCGTGCAACTGGCCGTGTTGGCCGAGAACCACGGCTTCAGCCACGTGTGGACCTTCGACTCGCACCTGCTCTGGCAGGAGCCCTATGTGATCTACAGCAAGATCCTCAACGAGACCCGCAAGGTGATCGTTGGCCCGATGGTCACCAACCCGGCCACCAGGGACTGGACCGTCACGGCCTCCACCTACGCCACCCTCAACGAGATGTACGGCAACCGCACCATCTGCGGCATCGGCCGCGGCGACTCCGCGGTGCGGGTCACCAACGGCCGGCCCAGCACGCTGAAGACGCTGCGCGAATCCATCCACGTCATCCGCGAGCTGGCCAACTCCCGGTCGGTCGAGTACAACGGCGCCACGCTGCAGTTCCCCTGGAGCACGGGCTCCACCCTGGATGTGTGGGTGGCCGCGTACGGCCCGCTCGCACTCAAGCTCGCCGGCGAGGTCGGCGACGGCTTCATCCTGCAGATGGCCGACCTCGACGTGGCCGAATGGATGATCAAGACCGTGCGCACCGCCGCCAAGAACGCGGGCCGCGACCCCGATGCGGTCAAGTTCTGCGTCGCCGCCCCGATGCACATCGGCGACGACATCCAGCACCTGCGCGACCAGAACCGCTGGTTCGGCGGCATGGTGGGCAATCACGTGGCCGACATCGTCGCCAAGTACGGCGAAGGATCCGCCGTGCCGAAGGCCCTCACCGACTACATCAAGGGCCGCGAGGGTTACGACTACAACGAGCACGGCCGGGCGGGCAACACCCACGCCGACTTCGTGCCAGACGAGATCGTCGACAGGTTCTGTCTGCTTGGGGCCCCCGAGGCACACATCGAGAAGCTCAAGGCGCTCAAGGAACTCGGCGTCGACCAATTCGCCGGCTACCTGCAGCACGACAATAAAGAGGAGACCCTGCGCGTCTACGGCGAGACCGTGATCCCCGCGCTGGCCGACCACATCACGGCCAAGGCATGACACAGACCGGCTCCGCGCGCACCGCCCCCGCCCGGGCGAAGACTGCGTCGCGCGGCCGGGCCTGGCTCGGTCAGGGGATGCCGCGGCGCATCCTGGTGGGCGCCCTCGGCGTTCTAGCGCTCGCGCTGCTCTGGGAGCTCTACATTCTCGTCGGACCTGCCGACGGCGTTGTCGTCGGCGGTCTCACCGTGCTGCCGCGGGCCAGCGAGATGGCCATGCCGCACCTCTGGGTGATGCTCGAACGCATCCTCGAGCCGGTCACCGGCAGCGCCAGCGCCGTGCCGATGTGGCAGGCCGTTTTCGAAGCGTCGCTGTTCACCCTCGGTATCTCGGCGGTCGGCTGGATCGTGGGCGTCACGGTGGGCCTGGCCCTTGCCCTGCTCATGCAACGGTTCAAACTCGCCGAATCGGCCATTCTGCCCTGGATCATCCTCAGCCAGACCGTGCCGCTGATCGCGCTCGCCCCGCTCGTGCGACGCTGGGGCGCGCAGATCGAATTCGGCGCCTTCACCTGGGAGAACTGGATGTCGGTGGCGCTGATCGCGTCGTACCTCGCCTTCTTCCCGGTCTCCGTCGGCGCGCTCAAGGGCCTCGGCTCGCCCGACGCCAACCACGTGGACCTCATGCGCTGCTACGCGGTGGGCTGGTGGAAGACGCTCTGGCGGCTGCGGCTGCCGGCCAGCGTGGGCTACCTGCTGCCGGCCCTCCGCCTCGCGGCGGCCAGCGCCGTGATCGGCAGCGTCGTCGCCGAGGTGTCCATCGGCCTGCGCGGCGGCATCGGCCGGCTCATCGTCGAATACGCCGGCGCCGCCGGCAGCGACCCGGGCAAGCCCTGGGCCCCCATCTTCGGGTCGATCCTGGTCGGCCTCGTCGCCGCCGGTTTCGTCGGCCTGATTTCACTGTTCCTACGTCGATTCCGCAGGGGAGAGGTGGCCGCATGACTACGGCAGCAGCACCGGTAGAGCACGCCGTGGAGGTGACCGCGGTCAGCCGCGTCTTCGCCGGCCGCAAGGGCGCATCCGTCACGGCCCTGGATGCGGTGAGCCTCACCGTGGCCCCCGGCGAATTCGTGTCGCTGATCGGGCCGTCCGGCTGCGGCAAGAGCACCCTGCTGCGCCTCATCGCCGACCTCGACACCCCCACCAGCGGGTCGATCGAGGTGTTCGGCAAGACCGCCACCCAGGCGCGCATCGACCAGGACTACGGCATCGCCTTCCAGCAGGCCGGGCTGCTGCCCTGGCGCACGGTGGCCGGCAACATCGAGCTGCCGCTCGAGCTGCACGGCGCCGGCAAGGCCGCCCGCCGCGAGCGCGCCGCCGAGCTGATCGAACTGGTGGGCCTGACCGACTTCGCCTCGCACTACCCAGATCAGCTCTCCGGCGGCATGCAGCAGCGGGTGGCGATCGCCCGTTCACTGGCCGAGAGCCCCAGCCTGCTGCTGATGGACGAACCGTTCGGAGCCCTCGACGAGATGACCCGCGAGCGCATGCAGAACGAACTCGTGCGCATCTGCGCCGAGACCAGCGCCGCCGTGGTGTTCGTCACCCACTCCATCCCGGAGGCGGTGTTCCTGTCCAACCGGGTGGTGGTGATGTCGCCCCGACCCGGCCGCATCCGCGACGTGCTCAGCGTGAACCTCGGCCGCATGAGCGACCGCGGCGAGAACCTGCGCGAAGACGAGGAGTTCTTCCACTCGGTTTCCCAGGTGCGCGAGCTCCTGCACGGCGCCACCCCCACCGGGGCGCGCGGGGTCGAGACGCGATGAGCACCCCCGCGGGTACGGCAACCGGGCGGGGCGCATCCGGCCTGGTCCGCACCGCGTTGCCGCCCGTGCTGCTCGGCATCATCGCGATCCTGCTCTGGCAGGGTTTCGTCACCGTGCTGGCGATCAAACCGTTCATCCTGCCCGGCCCGTTCGCGATCGGCGAGCAGTTCACTTCCAACCTGCAGAACGTCATCAACGGAATGGTCGTCACCGGCCGCAACGCCCTGATCGGCCTGGTGCTCGGTGCGATCGTGGGTGTGCTGCTGGCCATCCTCTCGGCGCTGGTGCGGATCTTCGACGAGATGGCGGCGCCGGTCGTGGCCGCGTTCGCCGTGGTTCCCATCGTGGCGCTGGCGCCCGTGCTGTACACGATGTTCGGCGCCAACGCCGAGACCGCCCGGCAGCTCGTGGCCGCGCTGGCCGTGTTCGTGCCGGTGTACTTCAACACCCTCAAGGGCCTCCGCATGGTGCGCCCGGTGCACCGCGACCTGATGCGCTCCTACGCCGCGTCGAGCTGGCAGGCCACCAAGACGGTGACCCTGCCCACCGCGGTGCCGTTCGTGTTCACGGGCCTCCGCATCGCGTCATCGCTCGCGGTGATCTCCGCCCTCATCGCCGAGTACTTCGGCGGCCCGGTCGGCGGCCTCGGCAAATCGATCACCTCCGCCGCATCCAGCAGCAACTACGGCCTTGCCTGGGCCTACGTGCTCGGCTCCATCATCCTCGGACTCCTGTTCTATTGCGCCGCGCTCGGCCTCGAGAAGCTGGTCAGCCGCCGCGCCCCCACCGCCTGAATCCCGCCGCACCATCCCGCAACCGCACCACCCCGCACCACCACAGCAGCAGCACCCGTAGCAGTACATAAAAGGAGGAACACATGAAACACAGCACTCGATGGCTGACGACGGCTGGCGCCGTTGTCGCGGCCAGCGCACTCGTCCTCACCGGATGCACCGCCTCCGGCGACACCGAACCGTCCGATGACTCCTCCACTGGAGACCTCACTCCCGTCACCCTGCAGTTGCAGTGGGTGGCGCAGGCCCAGTTCGCCGGCTACTACGCGGCCGTCGAGCAGGGCTACTACGAAGACGAAGGCCTTGATGTGACCATCGAGGAAGGCGGTGCCGACATCGTGCCGCAGGATGTCCTCGCCTCCGGCGATGTGGACTACGCGATCTCCTGGGTGCCCAAGGTGCTCGGCTCCATCGAGCAGGGTGCCAACATCACCAACGTTGCCCAGATCTTCGAGCGCAGCGCCACCACCCAGATCTCATTCAAGGACAAGAACATCACCAGCCCGGCCGACCTGGCCGGCAAGAACGTGGGCAGCTGGGGCTACGGCAACGAGTGGGAGCTCTTCGCGGGCATGCAGAAGGCTGGTGTGGAGGTCGGCGACATCAGCCTCGTGCAGCAGGCCTTCGACATGAACGCCTTCCTGGCCGGGGACATCGACGCGGCCCAGGCCATGACGTACAACGAGTACGCGCAGGTGCTGGAAACCACCAACCCCGACACCGGTGAGCTTTACCAGCCCGAGGACCTCAACGTCATCGACTGGAACGATGAGGGCACCGCGATGCTCCAGGACGCCATCTGGGCCAACGCCGACAAGCTCGCAGACGACGAGGACTACGCCGACCAGACCGTGAAGTTCATCAAGGCCTCCATTAAGGGCTGGATCTACTCCGCCGGTAACCCCGACGAGGCCGCGGCCATCGTGGCCGACGCCGGTTCTGCCCTGCCCGCCGGCCACCAGCTGTGGATGACCAACGAGGTCAGCAAGCTGATCTTCCCGTCCACGAACGGTGTGGGCCTGATCGACGAGGCCGCCTGGGCCAATACCGTCGACATCGCCATGAACACGAAGAACGAAACCGGTGGCACCATCATCACCACGGAGCCGCCCGAAACCGCGTACTCCAACGAGTACGTGCAGCAGGCCCTGGATGAGCTCACCGCCGACGGTGTCGACGTCATGGGCGCCGACTGGGGGCCGATCGAGGTCACCCTCAAGGAGGGCGGCGAGTAGTAGTAGTAACCCGCACCGGGCGGCCGCTTCCCGCGGCCGCCCGGTGCACCACCGCCCTACAACAGGGGCAGAGAAGAGAAGGAACAAGCATCGTGACCGACATCGATACCGGCACCGGCACATCCACCGCCACCGAACTCGGGCTGAACGAACGCACCGCCCAGCTCGACCGCGCCCACGTCTTCCATTCCTGGTCTGCCCAGGGCGCCCTGAAGCCCCTCGTCATCGCCGGCGGCCTGGGCTGCCGGGTCTGGGACCACGACGGGCGCACCTACCTCGACTTCTCCAGCCAGCTGGTCAACGTCAACATCGGCCACCAGCATCCGGCGGTCGTGAAGGCCATCATCGACCAGGCCCAACTGCTCACCACCATCGCCCCGTCCACGGCCAACCTGGCCCGCGGCGAGGCCGCCAAACGCATCGTCGACCGGGCACCCGACGGCTTCAACAAGGTCTTCTTCACCAACGGCGGTGCGGATGCCAACGAGAACGCCATCCGGATGGCCCGCCTGCACACCGGCCGCGACACCGTGCTCTCCACCTACCGCTCGTACCACGGCAACACCGGCGCGGCCATCGTCGCCACCGGCGACTGGCGGCGCATCCCCAACGAGTTCGCCCGCGGCCACGTGCACTTCTTCGGCCCCTACCTCTACCGCAGCGAGTTCTGGGCGACGACGCCCGAACAGGAAACCGAGCGGGCACTCCGCCACCTCGAGCGGGTCATCCAAAGCGAGGGCGCCACCTCGATCGCGGCCGTGCTGCTCGAATCCATTCCCGGCACCGCCGGGGTACTGATGCCGCCACCCGGCTATCTCGCCGGGGTGCGCGAACTCTGCGACCGCTTTGGCATCATGCTGATCCTCGACGAGGTGATGGTGGGCTTCGGCCGCACCGGCCGCTGGTTCGCCTTCGACGGCACCGGGGTGGTGCCCGACCTGATCACCTTCGCCAAGGGCGTCAACTCCGGCTACGTGCCCGTCGGCGGTGTGATCATCTCCGACGCCATCGCCGCCGACTTCGACAGCACGGTGTTTCCCGGTGGGCTCACCTACAGCGGGCATCCGCTGGCGATGGCCTCGATCGTGGCGGCACTGGATGCCATGTCGGCCGAGGGCATCGTGGACAACGCCGCCCGGATCGGCACCGAGGCCATCGGCCCGGGGCTCACGGCGCTGAAGGCCAAGCACCCGATCATCGGGGAGGTGCGCGGCGAGGGCGTCTTCTGGGCGATCGAGCTCGTCGCCGACCCGCAGACCCGGGAGCCCGTGTCGCCGGCTGTGATGGCCCGCATCAAGACCGAGCTGCTGGCGCGCAACCTGCTCCCGTTCATCATGGACAACCGCATCCACGTGGTGCCGCCCTGCGTCGTCACCGACTCCGAGGTGGCCGAGGCCCTCGCCATCTACGACGAGGTCCTCTCCCTCGACCTCCTCTAGCCGATCTCGACCAACGCCCCCGATCGCTGGTCGAGCTTGTCGAGACCCCGTGACCGTGCCTACGTTCAGAGGACGGCTCACGAGATCTCGACAAGCTCGATCAACGACTTCCACCCCCAACAGAATCGATGACATGAACGACCTTCCCGTCCTCACCCATTGGATCGACGGCGCTCCCGGCACCGGAAGCTCGACTCGAACCGCCCCCGTCTACAACCCGGCCACCGGCGCAGTGCAGCGCCTGGTGCCCTTGGCCTCCGCCGCCGATGTCGACACCGTTGTCGCCTCGGCCCAGGCCGCCTACCCCGCCTGGCGCGATGCCTCGATCGCCAAACGGCAGGGCGTCATGTTCACCTTCCGCGAGCTGCTCAACGCCCGCAAGGGCGAGCTCGCCGACATCCTCACCAACGAACACGGCAAGGTCACCTCAGACGCCCTCGGCGAGATCGCCCGCGGCCTCGAGGTCGTCGAATTCGCGCTCGGCCTGCCGCACCTGTCCAAGGGCGAGTTCTCCGAGAACGTCTCCACCGGCGTGGACGTCTACACCCTCCGGCAACCGCTCGGCGTGGTCGGCATCATCAGCCCGTTCAACTTCCCCGCCATGGTGCCGCTCTGGTTCTTCCCCATCGCCATCGCCGCCGGCAACACCGTCGTGCTCAAGCCCAGCGAGAAGGACCCGTCCGCCGCCAACTGGCTCGCCGCCCTGTTCACCGAGGCCGGCCTGCCCGACGGCGTGCTCAACGTGGTGCACGGCGACAAGGAGGCCGTCGACGCGCTCCTGGTCAACCCCGACGTGCAGGCCATCTCCTTCGTCGGTTCCACCCCGATCGCCAAGTACATCTACGAGACCGCTGCGCACCACGGCAAGCGGGTGCAGGCCCTGGGCGGCGCCAAGAACCACATGTTGGTGCTGCCGGATGCCGACCTCGACCTGGCCGCGGATGCCGCGGTCAACGCCGGCTTCGGTTCGGCCGGGGAGCGCTGCATGGCCATCAGCGTGATCGTGGCAGTGGAGCCCGTCGCGGACGAGCTGATCGCCAAGATCGCCGAGCGGGTGAAGGGACTGAAGGTCGGCGACGGCATGCGCGGCTGCGACATGGGCCCGCTGATCACCGAGGCGCACCGCGACAAGGTCGCCGGCTACATCGACATCGCCCACGCGGACGGCGCGGAGGTCGTGATCGACGGCCGCGGTATCGAGGTCGACGGCGAGACATCCGGTTTCTGGCTCGGCCCCACCCTCTTCGACAAGGTCAGCCTCGACTCCGCCGTCTACAAGGACGAGATCTTCGGCCCGGTGCTCAGCGTGCTGCGGGTGGCCAGCTACACCGACGGCGTGGCCGTCATCAACGCCAGCAAGTACGGCAACGGCACCGCCATCTTCACCAACGACGGTGGTGCAGCCCGCCGCTTCCAGCACGAGGTGCAGGTGGGCATGGTCGGCATCAACGTGCCCATCCCGGTGCCGGTGGCCTACCACTCGTTCGGCGGCTGGAAGGATTCCCTGTTCGGCGACGCCAAGGCCTACGGACCCGCGGGCATCACCTTCTACACCCGCGAGAAGGCCGTCACCGCCCGCTGGCTCGACCCGAGCCACGGCGGCATCAACCTGGGCTTCCCGCAGAACACCTAACCGGAGACGTAAAGGCGGACTTTTTGCCGACACACCGCGGTGCGCGGCCAGCGCGCACGGCTATTCGCGAAAATCTCCGCCTTTACCGACCTGCCCGGATGCGCCGATGAGAGCAGGATCAAAGAAGCACGCGCCGCGGCTGCCTCATACAGTAGGTGCCAGAGACGCAACCAGCGAAAGGACAGATCATGAGCACCACCTTCAGCAAAGAGGAGAAGGCCGCCATGCGGGCTGCGGCCGCCGAAGCCAAGGCTGCGAAAGCCGGCGCCGACCTGGAGGCGGCGTGCCTTGCCGCCATCGCCGAGATGTCCGGCACGGACCAGGAACTGGCCGAGACTCTGCACCGGCTGGTCAAGGACAACACCGATCTGGGCGCCAAGACCTGGTACGGCATGCCGGCCTATGCCAACGCCGACGGCAAGGTGGTGGTGTTCTTCCAGAGCGCCGCGAAGTTCAAGGTGCGTTACGCCACCATCGGGTTCCAGCCGGACGCGAACCTCGACGAAGGTAATTTCTGGCCCACCTCGTTCGCGGTGAACAAGCTCACCGACGCGGACCAGAAGCAGCTGGTCGAACTGCTCAAGAAGGCCATCTCCTGACGGAAGCCCGCAGAACACCTGACAGGTGTGGGCGACAGCGGGCATGATGGGCGCATGAAGCAGTCGGATGTGGCCTGGCGCGGAGTTGACGACCCGGACCGGATCGACACGGCGTGGATCCGTATCGGTGAGAGCGGTATGGAGGCTCACGGCGCCTCGGTCACCCGTTCCTACGCCACCGCCTGGTCGCTGGACGCCACGGACGCCTGGCGCACTCGCACGCTCGACATCAGCGCGCACGGCGTCGGCTGGACCCGATCACTCGCCCTGACCCGGGGAAGGAACGGCCGGTGGGCAGCGGTGACCCAGGTGCACGGTGATTCCGGTCGTCCGCCCGCCGGCCTTGCCGAATCAAGCAGCATCGACGGTGCGCTCGACTGCGACATCGGCCTGTGCCCCGTGACGAACACCATGCCGATCCGGCGCCTGCGGCTGCTGAACGGGAACGTGCCGGAGACCCCGCTGGTGATGGCCTGGATCGAGGTGCCGTCCCTGAGGGTGATTCGGAGCGACCAGGTGTACGCCTCGTCGACGCCCGGCCGGGTACAGTACGGCGGCGCCGACGGCGACGATCAGGCCGAGTTGACCGTCGACTCCGACGGCATCGTGATCGATTACCCGGGCTTGGCGACCCGGCTCGCTCTGGGCTGACGCCACAATCGGCCGCCGGGCCCGTTGGCCCCGGTGACCGACCAAACGACGGCCACCGGGGAGCCGGCTAGTGCTGAACGCTGCGACGGCTGCTGACGCGGATGTAGATCAGGAGCACGATGATCGCGCCGATGATGGATCCGATGATGCCGGCCGGCTGGAAGAAGCCGTCCATCGGGTCGTGCTGGAAGATCAGGAAGCCGAGGAACCCGCCAACGAAGGACCCGATGATGCCGAGCACAATGGTCATCGGGATGCTGATGTTCTGCCGCCCGGGCACGACGAGGCGAGCGACGGCGCCGGCAATGATTCCGACGACGATGAGGCTGATGATGAGACCAAGCATTGTGGTCTCCTTCCTGTTTGGTGGGACTGAGCCTTCGATGTGACCAGCGGTTGCTGGGCGATAAACAGCAAATCACCCAGAAGGAGGCGGCGGCACACCCCTAGGGGTGTAACTGCCGGGCCGGCGGAAGCTGTAGCGTCCTACTATGTCCCCGTCCCAGCCCGTGACTGTCGCCCTGGTTGATGACTACGACATTGTGCTGACGGGCCTGGCGCACATGTTCGATCATTACCGGGATCGTGTGCTTGTCGCCGAGATCGATGCGAACACGGGACTCTCCGACAGGACCGACATCGTGCTGTACGACTCCTTCGCCCAGCCCGAGTCCGATCTGTCCGAGCTCACGGCACTCGTGCGGAACCCACGAGCCGGTCGCGTCGTCGTGTACACCTGGAACTTCCAGCCCGCACTCATCGCCGATGCGTTGGAGCGGGGCGTCAGCGGTTACCTGTCGAAGACCTTGCCCGCCCGCGACCTCGTGGCGGCCCTGGAATCGGTGCACGCCGGTGAGATCGTGGTGAGCGATCCGCCGAAGCGCGCGGGCAGCGCTCCCGGACTGGACTGGCCCGGGCGTCGCGAGGGAATCACGGACCGTGAGTCCGAGATCCTGGCGCTCATCACCCAGGGCAAGAGCAACGCCGAGGTGGCCGCGCTCACCTACCTCAGTCCCAACACCGTGAAGTCCTATATCCGCAGTGTCTACGGCAAGATCGGGGTCGCCAGCCGCACCCAGGCCGTGCTCTGGGGTGTCGGTCACGGATTCACCCCCGACCACCATCGAATCGACAGCTGGCTCGGCGGACCCTGAGCCCGGCGTCCCTCTAATCCGCGGCACCGGCGCTAGGCTCTGGCCATGCTTCGGCTCCGTAAGACGCGTTGGAAGATCGCCTATATCGCCGTCGGTGTTGGCCTCTCGGCCGTGATCAACGGGGTGGTCGTTCCGGGCCTACTCGGAGAACCAAGCAGCGCGGTGGCCAGCAACGTGTTTTTCGCTCTGTTCGTTTTCGGAGGAGTGCGTTCTTTCCGTGGTTCAGATGAGCCTGTTAAGCCGCCCCGCGCCTGGTTGCGGATGACCGCTCGGCCGCGAGCCGGGTTCGTCCTGGGAGGGCTCTGCGTCCTTTTCTTCATCAGCTCGATCTTCTCGGTTGCGTTCAGCGCATCTGACCCGGCATCTGCTGGAGTGGACGACGCACTCGTCAATGCGCTGCTGGCGTTTCTGTACATCAGGTCCTCGATCCGGCTTCACCGGACTCCACCGAAGACCGAGCCTCAGCGAGCCGTGCCAAGCCTGCCGCCCTGGAAGCCCCTGAAGCTCTAGCCGGCCCGCCACCGCCGTGAGCGGACGGCAGTCCGACCGTTGGCGATGAATTCCAACGCGGGAATTAATCCCGGCGAATCACCGCCATAATCTACTTATGACTAGCAATGATGCCCATGACGCCGTCCGAACCGCCATTCTCAGCGGGCGTACGTCGTTAGGCATCGAACTGGGGTCGACCCGTATCAAGGCCTGCCTGATCGGTGAGGACCTCTCCGAGGTTCTTGCTGTCGGAAGCCACGAGTGGGAGAACGAATTCGTCGACCGGGTCTGGACGTATTCGTTGGAAAATGTCTGGTCGGGCATCCAGGCCGCGCACGCCGCGCTCGTCGCTGACATCGACAAGCAGTACGGCGTTCGGCCGGAGGGCTACGGCGCGATCGGCGTTTCGGCCATGATGCACGGCTACCTCGCCTTCGACAGCGCCGGCGACCAGCTGGTGCCGTTCCGCACCTGGCGCAACACCACGACCGGTGTCGCGGCGGCCGAACTGACCGACCTGTTCGGCGTGAACATCCCGCTGCGCTGGTCGATCGCCCACCTGCACCAGGCTGTTGTCGACCACGAGCCGCACGTGCCACAGCTCGACTTCATCACCACCCTCGCGGGCTACGTGCACTGGCGTCTCACCGGTCGCAAGGTCCTCGGCGTCGGCGACGCATCGGGCATGTTCCCCATCGACGCCGCCACCGCCGACTACGACGCCGAGCTGCTCGCCCGTTACGACGGCCTCGTCGCCCAGTCCGCTCCCGACCTCAGCCTGGCCGCTGTGCTGCCGAAGGTGCTCGTGGCCGGCCAGCCGGCCGGCGAACTCACGGCGGCGGGTGCGGCGCTCCTGGACCCGACCGGTGCCCTGCGACCCGGCGCCGTGCTGTGCCCGCCGGAAGGCGATGCCGGCACCGGCATGGTCGCCACCTGTTCCGTCGCCCCGCGCACCGGCAATGTCAGCGCCGGCACCAGCATCTTCGCGATGGTCGTGCTCGAACGCCCGCTCAAGCAGGTGCACCACGAACTCGACCTGGTCACCACTCCGGCCGGCGACCTGGTCGCGATGGTGCACTGCAACAACGGGGCAAGCGAGCTGGCCGCGTGGGCCGGGATGTTCGGCCGCTTCGCCGCGGCCAGCGGAAACCCCGTCACCAACGACGCGGTCTTCGACGCCCTGTTCCGTGAGGCGCTCGAGGGTGACGCGGATGCCGGCGGCCTGTTGGCTTACAACCACCTGGCCGGCGAGCCGATCGCCGGTCTCACCGAGGGCCGTCCGCTTTTCGTGCGCACCCCCGACAGCCGGCTCACCCTCGCGAACTTCATGCGTGCACAGCTCTACGGTGTGTTCGGCACGCTCGCCCTGGGCATGCGGGTGCTCGCCCAGGAGGGCGTCGAACTCGACGCGATGTTCGCCCACGGTGGCCTCTTCCGCACCGCCGGTGTGGCCCAGCGCTTCCTGGCCGGGTCCCTGGACGCCCCGGTGTCCGTCGCCGAGACGGCGTCCGAGGGCGGCGCCTGGGGCATCGCGGTCCTGGCCTCCTACACGGCGGCCGTGGCATCCGGTGTGGACCTCGATCTCGACGGCTACCTGCGTGAGCGGGTGTTCGCGGGGCAGGAATTCGAGACCGTCGCCCCCGACCCGGTCGACGTCGCCGGTTTCTCCAGCTACCTGGACCGCTACGCCGCGGGCCTCGCAGTCGAACGGGCCGCCGTCGACACGCTCTGATTCATGCTCCACCGCCACCACCTCCGAACCGCGATGGAAGGACCGACATGGAACTGATCTTCGTTCACGGCGCCCTGGTGCGAGACGGACAGTGGTGGTGGCAGCGGAGCGCTGAGCTCCTGCGGGAACGCACGGGCATCCGCAGCCGGGCCGTGGCGCTACCGTCCTGCGGCGAGACCTCGCCGGAGCAGGTGCCGGGCGGCCTGATCGCCGACGCGGCGGCGCTTCGCCGTGAACTCGATGGTGTGGATTCGGCCGTCGTGGTCGGCCATTCCTATGGCGGCACGGTCATCGCCGAGGCCGGTGCGCATCCCGCGGTCGCGCACCTGCTCTTCGTGTCGTCCTATCTGCCCGAGATCGGGCAGTCGCAGGGGGCGATTATGAGCGGTGAGAGCGACCCGGTCGGGGTCGCGGTCAACGACGACGGCACGCTCGGCGTCTCGGGTTACGACGTGACCTCGTTCGGCGCCCGATTCCTGCAGGATGCCGACGTCGACACCCAGCAGCAGGCCTGGGAGCGGGTGACCGCGCAGGCCACCGGAGCGTTCATGACGCCCACCACCGCGGCCGGCTGGCAGGGCGTGGATTCGACCTACATCGTCTGCGGGCAGGATCGCAGCACGTCGGTGGAGCTGCAGCGTGTCCACGCCGAGCGAGCCACGCGCGCTGTCGAGGTGCCGACCGGGCACCACCCGTTCATCACCCGTCCCGATCTGGTCGTCGACCAGCTAGAGGCCCTGCTGCGGCGCGCGAGTTCCTGATCCGCCGGTGATGCTCTCCGTCCCGGCGAGGTGCACCGTCACCACCAGAACGGCTCCTGGGTTGTGTATGGGGCCTCAAGGCGCTGGATGTCATCGGGCGTGAGTTCGAGGTCGAGGGCGGCCACGGCGTCAGTGAGGTGTGTAGGTTTGGTCGCCCCGACCACCGCGGCGGACACGGTGGGATTGTGGAGCACCCAGGCGAGAGCGATCGCTGCCATGGGTACGTTCCGTTCGTTGGCGATGCGCTCCACCACGTCGATGATCGGAGCGTCGAGGTCGCTGTCGAACGCCTTCGCGACGACGTCGACGCTCGCGCGGTCGCTGGACTGGCCGCGGGGGCGGGCGAGGCGGCCCTTGCCGTTGGGCGAGTAGGGGACGAGTCCGACGCCGAGGTCCGAGCAGAGGGGGATCATCTCCCGCTCCTCCTCGCGTTTGAGGAGGTTGTACTGGTCCTGCATCGCCGAGAACGGTGTCCATCCGCCGAGCTTGGCCGCGGTCTGCAGCTTCGCGAACTGCCACGCGAACATCGACGAGGCCCCGAGGTAGCGCACCTTCCCGGCGCGCACGAGGTCATCCAACGCCCTCATCGTCTCCTCGACGGGGGTGTCGGGGTCGAAGCGGTGCACGTAGTACACATCGATGTAGTCGGTGCCGAGGCGGGCGAGCGAGGCGTCAACCTGTTCCATGATCGCCGTGCGGGAGAGCCCGGATCCGCCGGGGCCGGCGTGCATCTTTCCGGAGACCTTGGTGGCCAGGACGATGTCCTCGCGACGGCTGTACTCGCGGATGGCCCGGCCGATGAACTCCTCGCTGGTGCCCTGCTGGTAGACGTTGGCGGTGTCCCAGAAGGTGATCCCGAGCTCAATAGCCTGGCGGAAGAACGGCGCGGAGGCGGTCTCGTCGAGGGTCCAGCCGTGCAGACCCCGGGTGGGGTCGCCGTAGCTCATACAGCCGAGGGCGAGCCGGCTGACCTTCAGCCCGGTGGTTCCGAGGCGTGCGTGTTCCATGATGGTCTCCTTCGTGTCGGCGGCTGGCGATCAGGCGTGGATGTCGGCCGTGGCCGCCCAGCTCGCGAGAAGCCGCAGTGAGTCCTCGGTCGGGGTGCCGGATTCGGCGGTATAGATGAGGAAGTTCAGCCCGGGCTGGTCCATCGGCTCCATCGCCTGGTAGACCATCCGCAGCTCGCCCACGACGGGATGGCGAAACACCTTCTCACCGGAGGCGTGGTGGCGCACGTTGTGGGCGCCCCACCGGGTGCGGAACTCGGCGCTCTGCGTCGACAGCTCCCCGACGAGATCGTGCAGCGCCTTGTCGTGCGGGTTGCGGCCCGCCTCGGTGCGCAGGATCGCCACGTTGATGTCGGCCGACATCGACCAGTTGGGGTAGAACTGCTCGGCAACCTCGCGGTGCAGAAACACGAACCTGGCCAGATTCACCGGCCGCTCCGGCATCGCATAGAGCACGGAATAGAGGGCCCGGAAGAGTGCGTTCTCGGCCAACACGTCCATGCGGCCGTTACGCACGAACGCGGGACCCGCGGTGACAGCGTCAAGCGCGAGCTGCATCACCGGCCGGATCGCCTGCGGGGCAGTCCGCCTGGTGGCGCGGACCGGTGACTCGTTTGCTGCGCGCGCGAGGTCGATCAGGTGAGCGCGTTCCGCCTCGTCCAGCAGCAGCGCGGCAGCGATGGCGTCGAGCACCGATTCGGATGCTCCCGCCAGGTTGCCGCGCTCCAGGCGCGCGAAGTACTCCACGCTCACGCCGGCCAGCATGGCGACCTCGGATCGGCGCAAGCCCGGCACCCGACGGTTCGTCCCGGTCGGCAGCTGCACCTGCTCCGGCGTCACTCTGCTTCGGCGCGAGGTCAAGAACTCGCGCACCTCGTTCCGGTTATCCACACTCATCACGCTAGCCGCGAGTGGTCACCCGTGGGGTTCCCTGCCAAGACACCTCAGGACTCCTGCGCTTGGCGTGCGCGGTGGGCGCGCACCCGGCCGCGGCTGGCGCAGGCCGGTGAGGGGCACCAGTGGCGCCGGCCGGAGGTGTCCAGAAACACCCACCGGCAGTCGGTTTCGCCGCATTCCTTCAGGTACGCCCGGTCGGGGCTCCGCGTCGTGACCAGAGCGTGCAGGGCGAGGGTCGCCAGGACGGCGTCCACCGAAAAACTGCCCTGCCGAACCATCGCCGGCACCGTGGCAACCGACCCGGATTCCGCGGCGTGATGGATGTGCGCGAGCACGGCCGGGGAGGGGTCGCGCCCGTCGACCGCGGCGGCGGCGAACTCCCGCAAGGCTTCGCGCAGCTCGATCAGGCGGCCCAGCTCGGTATCGGTGATCGGGGCCCGAGGCGGAAAGCCGGCCAGGGTCAGCCAGTCATCGGCCGCGGCCGGCGTCGGCAGGCGTTCGATCGGCCGGGGGCCGAAGCTCTGACCCTGGGTGGCGAGCAGGTTCAGCCACAGGGCTCCGCCGTCGAATCGGAATCGAGTTGTGTCAGCCATCCCCACAGTGTAACGTCCGAACCGTTACAAGCGACAGTGGAGGAGAACCGATGGGTGCAGCATTCGACTTGGCAGCGGGCCGGAACCGTCTGGCCGAGTTGCAGGACGAGACCACGACCGCGGGGTGGCGCGGCACCGTGGATGCCGCCGCCCCGGGCTTCGACGAGTGGATCGTGGGCGCCGTCTTCGGCGGCACCTATCAACGGGACGGCCTCACGGCCAGGGACCGGCAGCTGTTGATCATCGGAGCATTGACCGCTCTGGGCGGTGTCGACCCGCAGCTCAGCGGACACTTCACCACGTCACTGCGGATCGGCATGACGCCGGAGGAGATCGCTGAAGCCGTGGTGCATCTGGTTCCCTACGTCGGCCTGCCGCGCGCACTGGCCGCACTCAGGCTCCTGCCGGACCCTCCGCGGGCGCCGGAAGGGGTCACGCCATGATCCGCACCGTGCTCGGGGACATCGACCCGGCCACGGCCGGCATCGTCGATTCCCACGACCACCTGTTCCTGGGCACCCCGGCCCTGCCCGGCGACGAGCTCGACGATGAGCCAACCGCGGTAGACGAACTTGTGGAATTCGGCCGGACCGGCGGCGGCACACTCGTGCAGTGGACGCCCGCCGGCCTGAACCGTGGCCTCGACGCCCTGCCGAGGGTGAGCGCGGCCGCCGGCGTGCACGTCGTGGCCGCCACCGGCCGTCACCGAGGCGCGCTCTACGGTGCGGATGCCCGCATGCCGAGGCTCACCGGAGACCAGCTCGCCAACGAGTTCATCACCGATGTGGTCGATCGCAGCTGCGGCCTGGTCAAGATCGGGGTCAGCTTCCAGACCGTCACCGACGACGAGACGGATGCGCTGCACGCCGCCGCGACGGCGCATCACGCCACCGGCGTCCCGATCGCGGTCCATCTCGAACAGGGGTCCGCCGCCGACAAGGTTCTGCAGCTGCTCGTTGCCGACGGTGTGCCCGTCCGGTCGATCGTCCTCGGCCACCTGGGGCGGAACCCCGACGACCAACAGATCCTGGCGGTTGCAGAGTCCGGGGCCTGGCTCTGCCTCGACGGGCCGTCTCCGCGGCATCCCAGCACGCCCGGGCGCCTGGCCGGCATCCTGGCGCTCCTGATCGACACCGGGCACGCGGCACAACTGCTCCTCGGCGCGGACACCACAACGGCCAGCGGCGAGGCCGGGTCGCCCGCCGGGCCGGCCGGCTTCCTCCGCGATACAGTTCAGCGCCTGAGCATCGACCTCGGAGCGGGCGCGATGACGACGATCATGTCGGACAACCCCGCACGCGCATGGTCGTTGAGGACGTAACCGGCGAGCCGACCACCGCTCCACACGGTCAGGGCAGCAGCGCCGCGGTCTTGTCGACCCAGTCGAGAATCCACGGGATGATCTGACCGCCCTGCTCCACCCCGGCCTGGGCCACGGCGACCGCCGGGTAGAGGCTGGTCAGCAGCACGCACGAGAGGGCGGCGGTCGCGAGGGTCCAGGCCAACGGCACGCTGCGCACCCGGATGATGAGCGCGAGCAGGCCCAGGGCCAGGACGAACCCGACGATCGTGGCCAGGCTGATCGGGCCGACGGGGATGGGGACGAACCAGACCGCGCCGGCGCTGGCGCCGATCAGTCCCAGCAGCGGGATGAGAACGAGACCGACCAGGAGCAGGCTGCCCAGGACCCCGGTGCCGAGCGCGATCCACACGCCCCGCGGGCGGGCGAGGCCGCGGGACCGGGTCCACCGGGTCATGGGAAGAGTCCACACATCGGGGGCGACCGGTCAGCGCACGCGTTGGTCGTGGCCGAGCCTGGCGCGCAGCCCCGAGTGGATGGTGAGGCAGGTGGCCGGGGCGTCACCGACCACCTGGGCGAGGTTGTCGATCAGGCGATCGGCCTCCTCCATGATCAGCCGGGGCGAGACGCCCTGCCGCGGGGTGATACCCACGTGCAGCACGGGCTGGCGTTTCACCGTGAACGCGCCGACGGTGCTGCCGACCAGGTCGGGCCTCTTGTCCAGGGAGTGCTTCAGCGCCTCCGCGGCGAAAGAGGTATCGATCAACAGCCGGTCCGACGACGCATCCTGCTCGCTGACCGGCTTGCGGTAGATCTCCCGGCTGCCGCCGCCGCCCACGTTGGCGATGATCACCCCCATCAGGATCACGACGAGCAGCAACACCAGGACGGCGGCGAGCAGCCACCAACTGAAGTCGGTGCCGGGCACCGGCGTGTCCGTGAGCGCGTCGGTGACCACCGTGTTGGTGGCTTGACTGGCCTCGTCCCATCGGGCTGCCCACCACGGCCAGAACTGCAGGGCGGTCGCGGCCACGCCGACGACAAGGAGGACCAGTCCGACGAGGAAGATGAAGAGGCGGTTCAGCGCCCGGTTCGTGTCATTCATGAGCCGATCGCTCCTGTCGTCTTGACGTGCACGGTGTGGCGCAGGGCTGGCCTGAGGTCGTAGGAGGCGATCTCCTCCTCGACGGCGCTGCGGATCGCCGCGTCGTCGACCGGGATCCCCGAGGTCGGGGTGACTTCCACGACGGCCCGGCGGTGCGATACCGACACGGCGGCTTGCCCCTGGGGGAGGCGCGCGACGGTCTCGACCCGTCGGGCGATGCTCGAGGCGAGAACGCCGTTGTCCACGATCACCGCGCGGCCCTCGTGCATCATCTGGTGCCGCGCCAACCGGCCGGACCGCACCGCGTGCACCATCAGCAGCAGGCCGATGAGCGCCAGCAGGGCGCCACCGAGGGTGATCGCCCACTGCGGTTGCAGCGTCGGCAGCGCCACCACCCAGCCGAACGCATCCGCCGGAGTGACCAGCAGAGGCGGTTGCCCGAGCATCCGCAACACCAGTTCGGTGCCGAGGTAGATGCAGGCCAGGGCGATCACGCTCGCCATCACGATGGTGGTGACGGTGCGCGGCGAGTGGGTCTCCCGCCGGATGATGCGTGCGTACGGTGTTTTCATCGCGGTACCCGTCGTTCCTCGGTGATGTGTGCTCCGCGCACCCGGATGTCCACCCGCCCCACCTGATTGCCGGTGATCCGGGTCGTGGCGGTGCGGATGTCGATCTGGGCGTCGGCGAGACGCTGCAGAAGGGTGGTTCCGGCGTAGCCGGGCCCGATGGTGTCCAGGTCGGGCATGCTGATCGGCGTGGCGACCTCGAGGCCGAGCAGGCCCTGGTCGTCCCGCAGCGTCACGGTGACCTGGCCGGGATCCACGCCGAGGGACTCGGCGGAGACGGCCCTGGCAACGGTGTTCAGCGCCTTCTGGCGCACCGTGATGTGGCCGGGATACCCCGGCTCACCGGCCGGGAGAGTGCCCTCCCGGCCGGTGGAACTGTGGCTGTCGGATGGCATCAGGACGTTCGTTTTCCGCTCAGGGCGTTGGCGAGGCCACGCGGGTCGAGCTTGCCGTCAAGAAAACGCCCGATCAGGAGTCCGACGGCCATGAACACGGCCACGAGGAGGAAGCCCCAGAAGCCGAAGACGAGCGCCGCGAAGGCGAGGGCAGCGCCGGCGGCGATGCCGGTGATGGAGGCACTCATGAGACGCGCGCCTCTGCCTGGTCGTCCTGGTCGTCGGTGGGCAGGTGCACATCGTTCACGGCGACGTTGACCTCCACCACCTCCAGGCCCACCATGCCCGTGATCGCGTTGGTCACCTGGGTGCGCACGGCGTCGGCGACCTGCTGGATCGGGGCGGGGTATTCCACGACGATGGTGATGTCGATGGCCGCCTGGGTTTCGCCGACCTCGACGCGAACGCCCTGGGTGAAGTCGTCCTGGCCGACCGCGCCGCGCAGGGCGCCGAGCGCGCGAGCGCCGCCGCCGCCGAGCGCGAAGACACCGGGCACCTCGCGGGCCGCGATGCCGGCGACCTTGGCGACGACGCCGTCGGCGACGGTGTTCTTGCCGTGCGGCTCACCGGTCAGGGCAGCGGATGCGGGAGCCACCCGCGCCGCGCCGTCCACCCGGGCCGAGTGACCGGCGGAGGGGGCGGTGGTGGTGGGGTGGATTTCTTCGTTAGCCATGGGAACGTCCTCGAATTCTGTTGACGGACCGGCCGGGCGAGTCCGCTGAGCCGGGGGCGACTGGATCGCCATATCCCTAAGTGGGGGACAACCGAGAGTTCGTCACGGAATTGAACGGAAATTTTGGTTCCCGTCCGGCGTCTTCCCAGCAAAACCGTCACAAAACCGGCCTCGTGGCCTCGCCCGGCACTATCGTGTCTCCCGTGAGCAGTCGCCGCAATCCCGGGTCGCAGTCGTCCCTGCGTGAGGCCAACCGTGCCCGGATTCTCGACGCGATCACCCACTACGGCGCTCTCACCCAGGTGGAGCTGGCCGCGGTCACCGGGCTGTCGCCGGCCACGGTCTCCAACATCGTCAAGGAACAGGCCGCGGCGGGGGTGCTGACGACCACGCCCGCCTCACGGAGCGGCCGCCGGGCCGTGCGGGTCACCCTGGCCCGCGAGATGGGTCTGGTGGTGGGCCTGCACGTGTCGAGCCAACTGCGGCTGGCCCTGGCCGACGCCGGCCACCAGGTGCTGGCAGAGCGGATGCTGCCGCTCGCCCGCGACCACCGGGCCGACAGCGAACTCGACAGGGTGATGCTGCTCATCCAGGACATGGCCGAATCGGTCGGCGCCGGCCTCGGCGAGGTGCTCGCGGTGGGGGTCGGCCTGGCCGCGCCCGTCGACCCGCGCACCGGCATCATCGCCACCGCCGGCCTGCTGCGCGGCTGGGACGGCGTGCCCGTCGCCGAGGAACTCGAGTCCCGGCTGCACCGGCCGGTCTTCGTTGACAACGAGGCCAACCTCGGCGCGCTCGGCGAATACCGTATGGGCGCGGCGCAGGGCATCCGGCAGGCCGCGTACCTGCGGGTGTCGCACGGTGTGGGCGCCGGCCTGATCGTCGACGGCCGGGTCTACCGCGGCGGCAGCGGCAAGGCCGGTGAGATCGGCCACCTCACCATGGACGAGCGGGGGCCGGTCTGCCGGTGCGGCAACCGGGGCTGCCTGGAAACCCTGGTGGGGGCGTCCGCCCTGGCCGCGCAGTTCCCCGGCAGCCACGGCGACGTGAAGCTGCGCGACATCGTGCTGCGCGCCGACGCCGGCGACGCCAAGGCCCGCCGGGTGATCGCCGACGCCGGCCGGCACCTCGGCATCGCCCTCGCGGGCCTGAGCAACCTGATCGACCCGCACCGCATCGTGGTCGGCGGTGAACTGGCCGAAGCCGGTGAGATGCTGCTCAGCCCGCTGCGGCACGCCCTGGAGCGGTCCACCCTCGCCACCGGATCCGGCGGCCCCGAGGTGGTCAAGGGCGAGCTGGGCGAACGCGCCGAGGTGCTCGGCGCGGTGCTCTTCGCCATCGACAGGGCCCAGATCACGGCGGGCCGGCCCGAAGACGCCGTCCGCACCGTCACCGGCGGCCCGGCCCCCGACATCCTGCCCGGGATCGGCGGAATCCTGCCCGTGCTGACCCCCGAAATATCGCCCGAAAGGGGCGGTCTGGCCTCTTGAGTTCAAGCCTTGACGGCATTTGGCACCGGGGCCATGCTCGTTACACCGCCAACGAGGGTGGTCACAGTAGGAGGCACATCATGAGAAAACCCAGGAAGAGGTTCGCGCTCCTGGCGATCGCACTGATCGCAACCACGGGCGCTCTGACCGCATGCACATCGTCCGGCTCCGACTCCGGCAGCACCGACGGCGGCGGCTCCGGCGAGACCATCAAGATCGGTCTGCTCCTCCCCGAATCCAAGACCACCCGATACGAAAGCTTCGACAAGCCACTCTTCGAAGAGAAGCTCAAGTCCCTCGGAGACTACGAGATCATCTACGCCAACGCCGATCAGGATGCCTCCAAGCAGCAGCAGCAGGCAGAGTCGGCGCTCACCGAGGGCGTGAAGGTGCTCGTGCTCGACCCCGTCGACGGGGCGGCCGCGGCCAGCATCGCCGAGTCCGCCGCCGCACAGGATGTGCCCGTGGTCTCCTACGACCGGCTGATCAAGAGCGACAAGGTCGACTACTACATCTCCTTCGACAACGAGCAGGTGGGTGTGCTGCAGGGCACCGCCCTCGTCGACAGGCTCAACGAAGACGGCACCACATCAGGCCTAATCATGATCAACGGGTCCCCGACCGACGCCAACGCGGCCGAGTTCAAGAAGGGCGCGCACTCGGTG
>Ga0247803_1000292_pt1 | contig 29497 bp, 24 predicted proteins | sample UWRJL014104B1_FD_180928 | JGI IMG/M metagenome (GOLD analysis project Ga0247803, IMG submission 180928) | Plant litter microbial communities from Arlington Agricultural Research Station in Wisconsin, United States - UWRJ-L014-104B-1 | ecosystem: Environmental > Terrestrial > Plant litter >...
ATGCTACCTCGGTAGAAGATATTGAAAACCTTTACACGCAGTCGATGGATGTGCTCGGAGGTAAAATCGACTTCGTTTTACATTCAATTGGTATGTCGATCAATGTTCGCAAGGGAAAATCGTACGGTGACTTGAACTACGAATGGATGCAGAAAGGGCTTGATATTTCAGCAATTTCTCTGCACAAATTTTTACAGGTTGGAGAAAAGCTGGATGCCATTAGCGAATGGGGTTCCGTTGTAGCTTTGTCGTACATTGCAGCACAGCGTACTTATTCTTTTTACAGCGACATGGCGGAGGCAAAAGCGATGCTGGAAAGCATTGCGCGCAGCTACGGTTACCGTTACGGAAAAGCCAAAAATGTACGAGTAAATACGATTTCTCAGTCTCCAACAAGAACAAAAGCAGGTTCAGGAATTGAAGGATTTGATGCATTTTATGACTTTGCTGAAAAAATGAGTCCGCTTGGAAATGCAACTGCCGACGATTGTGCAAATTATGCGATCACATTGTTCTCCGATCTGACGAAATATGTAACAATGCAAAACCTTTTCCACGACGGAGGGTACTCATCAACAGGTATTTCCGAAGAACTGGTACAGATGATACAACAACAGAATCAATAATATCAGGCTGAAAATTTCTTGTTTCAGTCTTTAAATCCTTCCAAAGCCCATCTTTGGAGGGATTTTTGTTTTTTTGCTAAAATAATTCTACCAATCGTCCGTTTCGCGTTGTATGATATTTGTGATCTAATTAGTTTCGCCGGATAATTTTTAAGCTATGAACCATCAAGTGAATCACCCCTTTCTCATGAAGCGTTATTTTGAATTAAAATATGTGCTTATTCCAGCGATGGTAATTTTACTTTCAGCATGTGGTGCTGAGAAGGAAACCGCCAAAACCTTGCCCGACGCACCGGTTTATACTTTGGTATTTCTCGACAAAACCCAAAGTGTGAATATCAACAAGGCCTATGTGAATGAGAAATACCGCCAGGCGCTGACGGATATTATGGAGAATAATATGAAAAATAAGGGTGACAAGCTGGAAGTTTATTTTATCCATGAAAACACTTCAAAAGCCAGGGCAATGTCTGTGATGGTGCGTAGTGAAAAAGACAACATGGATGCCGCCAATGCAACGGATAGAGAAGCAATTGAAACAGCGTTCTCGTTGTCGTTGCAGAGAGAAAAAGGCATTTTTCTTCGCCAGCTTTTAGCCAAATTAAATCAGACAAACACAGGGTCTTCCAACCTTTCGACTGATATTTGGGCCAGCCTTCCCGTTATAGCCAAAGCCGGAGAAACCGGTTCGGAAGTAAAAGTGTACTATTTCAGTGATATGATTGAGAGTGTGAAAGGAGCGGATCGCCGGGATTTTCATATCAAACCGCCAAAAGATGATTCACAAGCCGAAGAAGAAGCCAAAGCAGATACCAAAAAACTCGAACAATACGCAATAGGCTCGCCGCAGGTAACGATTGTCTCGCCTTTTGAACCAACTGCATCTTCCAAGGAAAATAATCCGCACGTGACCCATTACTGGCAAACGCTGTTTCAGGAGCTGGGCGGTGTGAGTGTGGAGGAACTATAATTTAGAAAGTTACGCGTCGAATAAATGAAAAGATTGTTGACTTCAATGTCAACCATATGCCGTGTTTCATGAGGTCAATTGGTCTTGTGAGATGCGGCAATTTTGTTTTGTCGCAGCGCCATTCAGATAAGTTCATTCTTACTAAACCGTAGTTATTTTGATTTATTAAATTAATGTATATATCTAAGAAAATTATATATTAATTTAACTATTTTAAAAATGGACAATCTAAAAACTTTCCTTTTGTGTTTTACAATTTTGATTTTGTCTGGCTGTTCAAAAGAGGTTGAAGAAACTGCCTATGAGATGAATATAGATCTTATGCAAGTACCACAGCCTGATGAAAGTAACGAGATGGTCGTTAATCATGAAGAATCCAAAGAGTCAAAAGAACGGCCCCGAGTTACAACTTCACGAAAACTGATCAAAGAAGGTTTTGTTGAATTTCAGACGTCAGACATTGAAGAAACCAAAAAGCAGGTGATGAAGGCAGTTTCCCATCACAATGCCTATGTTTCATCTGATTCGGAAAGAAAAATAGACAATAACTTAAACTACACGCTGGTTGTCAGAGTACCTTCGGCGAAATTTGATGCTTTTTTCAGTTCAGCAACCAAGAATGTAAGTTATTTTGATGAGAAGAGAATAAATGTGAAAGACGTTACTGCGGAGTTCGTTGATACGGAAATCAGATTAAAAACAAAGAAAGAAATAGAATCAAGATATCTTCAGCTTCTTCACAAAGCAACTACGGTCAAAGATATTCTAAACATTGAGAAAGAGGCTGGTGTCGTCCGTACAGAAATTGAATCTTCGGAAGGATAGTTAAAACTTTTAACAGACCAGATTCAATATTCCACACTCACAATAAAATTCTATAAAACCAGCCCTGTAGAATTATTGTTTTCTTCGCAGATTTACGCTGCATTAGAAAGAGGCTGGGAATTTTTCTTAGCGGGCTTCTTAATGGTAATATCTTTTTGGCCTTTTATAATCCTGGCACTTGGATTGTGGCTTTCAGTTATAATAATCAGGAAGCGAAAGACGAATAGAGCTTCTGCTGTTTAATGTCAGAGAAGCTTTCAGATTCGTGAGACAACTCCGTTTAGAATTTAAGTTGAACTGTAAATTGGTCAACTTAAAACTCTAATTATCACCCAGCCCAATTCTCCCGATCCAGACTCCGGTACTGAATAGCTTCGGCCAAATGTTCCACTTTAATGTCTTCACTGCCAGCTAAATCCGCAATGGTTCTGGAAACTTTTAGAATTCGGTCGTAAGCGCGGGCGGATAGTCCCAGCCTGTCCATAGCAGTTCTCAGCAGAGCTTTTCCGGGATCTCCGATTACGCAAATTTCTTTAACCAGTTCGGGCGGCATCATGGCATTGGAATAAATTTCTTTCCGGTCTTTAAAGCGCTCTATTTGTCTGTTACGCGCTTTGATAACGCGTTCCCGAATTTGCTCGCTGCTTTCGGATTTCCGTGTGGACGAAATCTGATCGAATGAAACCGGCGTCACTTCTACATGTAAATCAATGCGGTCCAAAAGCGGGCCGCTTATTTTGTTCAGATATTTTTGTACAATGCCCGGTCCGCATACACATTCTTTATCGGGATGGTTGTAATAGCCACACGGACAAGGGTTCATGCTGGCAATAAGCATAAAATTGGCAGGAAATTCCACGGCCATTTTTGCTCTTGAAATGGAGACTCTTCTTTCTTCCAGAGGCTGGCGCATTACTTCCAGTACGGTCCGCTTGAATTCCGGAAGTTCATCCAGAAAAAGAACTCCATTATGGGCAAGTGAGATTTCTCCGGGTTGTGGAAAACTTCCGCCACCAACCAGTGCTGCGTCACTTATGGAATGATGCGGTGCACGAAAAGGTCTTCTGGATACCAGTGTGGCACGTTTGCCTAGTTTTCCGGCTACTGAGTGAATTTTGGTTGTTTCCAGTGCTTCGGGTAAACTTAGCGGAGGAAGAATTCCGGGAATACGTTTGGCAAGCATCGTTTTCCCTGCTCCGGGAGGTCCGATCATGATTGCATTATGCCCACCGGCAGCGGCAATTTCAAGCGCTCTTTTTATATTTTCCTGCCCCTGAACATGCTCAAAATCAGCTTCGTATTCATTTTGACTGGTGAAGAAAATATCCCGGGTATCAACAATCAGCGGTTTAATGTCGCTTTTGCCTTCAAAAAATGCAATGGCATCTTCCAGTGTCTCGACCGGAATTACGTCGATATTGTTAACAATTGCAGCCTCATGTGCGTTTTCGGCAGGCAATACAAATCCCTTAAAACCTTGTTTACGCGCTTCAATGGCGATTGGCAACACTCCCTTGATCGGACGAAGAATTCCATCGAGCGACAATTCTCCCATGATGATATATTCTTCCAGGTCTTTTTCGCAGGTAAGCTGTTCGGAAGACTTCATGATGCACAATGCGATGGGAAGGTCGTAAGCCGATCCTTCTTTGCGGATGTCGGCAGGTGCAAGATTTACAACCACTTTTTGTCGTGGCATTTTGTAATTGAAGTATTTGAGAGATGCTTCGACGCGTTGCTGGCTTTCTTTGACCGCACTGTCGGCCAAACCAACCATAAAAAAGCCCATTCCCTGGCCCACGGTTACTTCAATAGTAATCATGGTGGCGTCTACGCCATATACAGCACTTCCGTAAGTTTTAGCTAGCATGTGTGTTTATGTGTGTTGATGAATGATGACTTCTTTTTAGAAATCGTTTCAAAAATAACAGTAATTAGTCGAAACCAGCTATTGCTATTGTATTTTGACGGATTTTATGTTCAGGAATAATTATCTATGGCAACAGGGCCAAAATATTACTCCACCACCGCCGAAACGCAAATATAAGTCGGTATAATTCCCGTACTGCGAATCCTTACTTCTGCGTCTTCTGCCTGCGTATTTCCCGTGAGTACCAATGCAGTATCCAGTCCGAATTTATTTCCTCCCAAAATGTCCGTGTGCAGCGTATCGCCCACCATCAGGATATTTCTCTTGTCAACATTTGGATAATTTTTGATGTGCTGATAAGCGAAAATGAACATTTGCGGGTCCGGCTTTCCAAACCTGATGAATTGTCGTCCTATGGTATCTTCTATCATTTTTGCCAATGCACCCACTGCAATGGAAACGCGGCTTTTGGAAGCGGGATATGTTTTGTCCGTATTCGCTACAATCACCGGAATATTACGTTTACGCAGTAAATTAAGCGTTTTAGTTAAATCTGTATTCCAGTCAAATCCTTCGTCGTCCAGAAAAACCAGGGCGTTTACATCAGCAATCGCGGCGAGATCCAACGTTCTGATGGATAGTGTTTTAAGTTCAGCTGTTTCAATGTAATGTGCTGAATTGTCGGTTCCCAGATAAGCAACTATCCCCTTTCTAACCTTCAAATCCAGGTATTCCCGCGCAAGCATACCGGACGACACGATACGATCCGGAGTAACATCATTAATTCCCAGTTTTACATAAGATTCAGCCAATTGTTCGGGACTGCGGGAAGCGTCATTGGTTACTACATAAAAGTCTTTGCCCGTTTCTTTCAGGTAAGCAAAGGTTTTTTCAATGCCCGGGATCAGCCCGTTGTAAGTTTTCAAAACGCCGAAAGCATCGAAGAAAATAACTTCATATTTCGATAAAACGGATTTAAAATTGTCAAGTATCATAAGTTCATGGTGTCGTTGGAGTGAAAAGCTGCGTAACGATGCAGGTCACTATAAATTTAAAGCACGGAGTATTTTTTCTTCATCAAAACCGTCAATTGCAGGGAAATACAACTCGTAGGCTTCCTTTTGCAATTTGGTGCAATAAGATCTGTGAAAGAAAAACTTGCCGTATTTGATCACATAATTCAAAATAAAAAAACGATATGCTTCCTTTATAAAAAGAACCTCTTTTACTGTCAAAGGATACACTTTATGGTATTCTTTAAGGAAAATCATAAAACGGTCCTCAACCAGCGGACCCATCAGATAACTGAATACCGTGCGGTCGCCAACGTTGGAAACTACTCTGCTGAAAAAGTAAAAATCCATGATCCTGGACGAAACCCGGAACCAGTCATAATCCCAGCGCGAAAATAGTTTCAGGTCGTCGGTAACCGAAAAATTTCCGATATTCCAGTCTACAAAAACGGGCATCAGATCAAAGGAACTGACATTCAGGCGCTGAATATTTTTCATAAAAATGTCACATTGCCTGTGAAGGATATGAATGTATCCTCGATGCTCATATTTTCCGGTATCCGTTTCCAGAATATCCAGAAGGTGCTGAATATCAGTCCGTAAATTTTTGGAAGATTTGGGAATCGATTTTCCCGCACGGAAACATGCCAAATGAAATTTTGCAGCCTCCGTTCCCAGTTTCCCGATTTGCTCATCATTCAGTCGGCGGGGCAAACGGTTCATAGCGCGTATCGGATTGTAAAAAACGACCCAGGTGTCCACGAAATCTTCCTGATAGCGGTATGTGTAAACCTGATTATTTTTCATCAACGACCTTGCCAGGACATTTTCGAAAGGATAAAGCAGGTTGTTGGCCAGTGTCTGGATGATCCGGTGATCTTCCTTAAAATGCTCATACTTGCCAAAATACGAAAGCTTGGCTATCACATGATCGTCGTTATCCAGCGTTACCCGAAACACGTGATTGGTTGAAACCCTTGCACTTATATCTTCAACAGACTTTACGCCAATAGAACTGTCAAATCCTTCCCAGGCTTTTCGTATGATTGCCGGATAATCTTTTAAACGCATTATTGTTGCTCATTTGGTCCTGAGACCTGTAAATAACTGTTTTTTAGAAGGGTTTTGCGTACAAAGGTAACAACTTAGATGGTCCAGATGCCCTCAATTTTTGGGTTTGACAAAAAAATTAAAAAATGAGTCGAATATTTAGGATTTTTTAAGGTTATTTAAATTGTGTTTAGTGAATGTAAGACGCGCCAGATTCAATTATTCGGACTAAAATTACAATCGTTACTCATATCAAAACTTTTGAATTAAATTTGGGCAAACCTTATTTTTAATATTTTGCTTTTTTTCTATTTCTCCCGTTTCCTGATCCGGCTTGCTTTGCCTATTTTTTTAAAAAAGCTCATAGTCCGCAACTTTGAAACGCTGCCTTCCAAAGCTCCGTTATTGCTCGCGTCCAATCACTCCGACTCATTTTTTGATGCCCTTGTTATTGGTGCTGTGATGAACAGGCCCATTTTTACGCTTGCACGCGGCGATGCTTTTAAAAAACCAAAGATTGCTTTTTGGTTGAGACAGATCAATCTGATTCCGGTTTTCCGGGGATCGGAAGGAAGGCAATACGTCAAAAATTACGATGCAACTACTAAGGAAAGTTACGACGCCATGAAAGATGGGCACGCCGTAATCATTTTTTCCGAAGGAGTTTGTGTGAACGAATGGAAATTGAGACCATTAGGTAAAGGCACAGCCCGCATGGCATACCAGGTTTGGTACGGTGATGCACCGCTGAAAGACATGGAAGTAGTGGCTACCGGACTCACTTACGAACATTTCCGGGGACGGGGAAAACGTGTTGCTTTGCAGTTTGGCGAGGGAATTAAAGCCGGGGATCTTCAGACAAACCCTCAGGAATACGAAAAATGGCTTCGTGAATTCAATGAAATTCTTGATAAGCGAATGAACCAGGAGATCCTGACTATACCGGATGGCACACCGGTGGAGGAGCGCAAACAAAGAATGGATGCGTTTTACGGAGCGGGCTCAATTCCGGAAAAAGGCAATGTTATTTTTAGAGGAATCGGATGGTTTGGACGTTTGATTCACAAGCCGATTTATTCCTTTTTTAAGAAAAAAGCAGCAAAGCTTACGGCCAGAACTGTGTTTTACGATTCCGTATTATTCGGTCTGATTTTGTATTCTTACCCGGTTATTGTTGGGTTGCTTTCCGTTCTTTTGGGGATTTTTGCAGGTTGGCAGGCTGGAATTGCTTTGTTTGTCGCGCTCCCGGTATTGGCCTGGTTTGGGGCAAGATATAATTAGAAATTCAATCCGTGGCACGGCTGACCTTGTGTAGCTCAAACAGCTTTTTAGAGAGCCGTGCCACGGTAGGTTAATCCTTCACTCTGCTCAGACTTAGTAATTTAAGCATCCAATCAGGCAGGGGTTTTTTGTTTTTACGTTTTTGAATATCCAGGAACCAGCCGATTTTTTTAAGGATCGGCAATTTATGCGTTTCTACCAGTTCAATCAACGTTCCATCCGGATCTTCAACATATGCAAAACGGCCGGCTGCGGATTCCATACCAAACGAAGTCTCGCTGTCGACGGTAAATGGATATCCCTTCGACTGGATTTTGGATTTTAACGTAACCATATCCAATGTATCAAAGCACAAATGGATGAATCCGCAGTCGCCCCAATAGCGGTTTTCAAAAAGCTTTTTGGGTTTACGATCTAATGCCTGTATCAGCTCAATTTGAATGTTTCCAAGAAGCTTTGCAAATGCCCCTTCGGGTGTAAAATTCTTTCTCAATAAAACCCTGCGAAAACGCTGACCGGGAATGGATGTTGGTAAATCCTGAAAAACACCGGTTTTATCGTAAACCACTTCCATCGGTTCCAGCAGATTTTTGTAAAAATCCAGCGATTTATCCACATCTGAAACGCCGACAACAACACCGGAAACGCCACCCACAGGTTTGCCGGTATTTTGGAACCAGGTTGTATCACTCGTAATTTGAAATATGTTTCCATAAGGATCATTTCCCCAAAAACCTTCTCCTTCCGGAAGTGCAACCAAGGGCCCGACAGCTTCTTTGGACGTATTTTTAACCCATTCGTGCGCCTTTTTTACGTCAGGAGCTTTAAATCGTATCGCGTTGATTCCCAAGTCGCCCAACTCCATTTTGAAATTTGCAGGCTGTGAAACGCGGCTTGTAAATGACCAAATTTCCAGTCCGCCTCCACCGGCCATGTTAATTGCCAGAACGGCATGTCTTTGCTGAACTTTACCGCCTGTGTATGGTATCATGAGAGGAGCATCGGCTTTATCGTCGAAAACCGGTACATCGAAACCCAAAACACGGCGATACCATTGCCATGCTTCCGGCACATTTTGGACGCCAACGCCTACTTGCTGAATTCCTGAAATAAGTGGAGCACTCATTAGTTGAGATATAATTGAAAACGAAAAACAAAGGATCACGCTAACGCAATCCAAACTGAAAGGCAATTTTACAAAATAAAAACAGCAAATCGGAGGTGACAAAATCGTTATTGGTCACTAAATATGTTAAATCACACCATTATTATCCGTAATTTGAATTATAATCCGGAAATAAATACTTCATCTTATGCTTTTATCTATTCTGATTATTTTTCTGAATTTAACCATAACAAACCCTTTTGATCTGTATCAAACGAATTTGATTCAATCGGAAAAATCGCTTGTGAAAAGAAAACTGATCGTCTTTTCAGGTTCTGACTGGTGTAAAAACTGCATTCGTTTTAAACAGGAAGTTCTTTCGAATGAAGTTTTTACAAGCTTCGCCAGGGACAATATCGAAATTGTGACGGTTGATTTTCCGCAGCGCAAAAAGCTTTCCAAAGAAGAGATCGTCAGGAATGAAGCATTGGCGGAAAAGTATAACAGGGAAGGAGAATTTCCAAGATTGGTTTTGCTTTCTGAGGACGGCTCAGATTCCAAAATCATTCCGTATACGAGTCAGGGGCCTGAGGAATTCGTTATGCAACTGAAGAACCAGCTCGCCAGGTAAATGGAAGAATTCAAGATGACTCGCAAACTGATGGGTTCGGCTTTCGAACTTATTGTTTTAGAGGATGATAAAAACCTGGCCGAACTCGCTTTGGAAGCGGGTTTGAATGAAATCAAAAGGCTGGAAGAATTACTTACCGAGTACGAACAAACATCATTCACTTCCTTGCTTAACAAAAATGCGGGTAAGATACCAATGCAGGCGGAGGAGGAAGTTTATGACCTGTTAAAAAGATGTATAAATGTGTCCCAGCTCACTCAGGGTTCTTTCGACATCACAGTTGGCCCGCTTAAAAAGCTTTATAATTTTAAAAACGAGCGCTTTATTTTACCAGATAAAAAAGCAGTAAAAAATGCTTTGAAACTGACTGGTTATCAAAATATTTCCCTGCTGGAAGACAGAAACATTTTTTTGCAAAAGACAGGAATGCACATCAGTTTTAATGCCATCGGCAAAGGATATGCGGCTGATCGTGTGAAAAAGCTGTGGACAAATATGGGAATTCAAAATGGCGTTGTCAACGCAAGCGGTGATCTGACAGTGCTGGGGAAAAAAGCGGATGGAGAAGCATGGAAAATTGGTATTGCTGACCCGGATGATCCTGAAAAAATATTGTGCTACCTTCCCATTGACAATGCTTCTGTTGCCACGTCGGGCGATTATGAGCAATATTTTGTGAAAAACGGGATACGTTATGCGCACACGATTGATCCCAAAACCGGTAAACCCGTTACGGGTATAAAATCTGTCACGGTGATCAGTCCGGGTGCAGAACTGTCGGATGCATTGGCAACGGCTGTGTTTGTAATGGGTATAAAAACCGGTATACATTTTATTAATCAGTTGCCTCATACACATTGTTTGATTATTGATGACCACAACCGGATTTCTCACTCGGCGAACCTGACCTTTGAATATGAAAAAGTTTAAAAACATTTTTATTTTAGCAATTGGCATTATTCTGTCCGGGTCTGCGTGTCAGTCGGTTAAGCCATACCAGCGGGTTTATCTCAATGACCCGGAAATGCAATTAGGCAGTAATTCAGGGAAGAAATTTGAAGGATATGTAGAGAGTATCCGGGAGGGCGCAACCGAAGCCGGAGGGAGCAAGTCAAGCGGTGGATGCGGCTGTAATTAAATAAAGTATGAAGAAAAACTACCTGGCCGTTGCAATGCTTTGTTCTTTGTTGTTTAGTGCAAAAGCGCAAAAGAATGACAGTGTTTATCTGGAAAAGACTGTCTCTAAAACCGATATAGAACTGGTTTATTCACATTATGTTCAGGATGGAAACAATTCGGCTGTTACGGGAGGAAAGGGAACAGAAAAACTGACAGTTTATTCACCTTCCGCCAGAATCGTGCACACTTTCAGGGATTATCATACCATCCGGTTTGTTGGTGGTGCAGACGCCATTTCTTCGGCCTCTACGGATTTAATTGATGCTGTCGTATCGTCCGCTTCCCGAAAAGATCTTCGGTCATACGCAAACCTGAATTACGAGCGTAAATTGAAGCAAAAAGATTTGTCTTTTGGAATCGGGTCCGGTTTTTCCATAGAATCGGATTATTTTTCTATTCCGGTATCCATATCTTCAGAATACACGACGCCTTCGCGGTTGCAAACTTACAGCATTGCATTTCAGGCCTTTTTTGATGATTTACGATGGGGAAGAATCAATTCGGATCACTGGCGGCCAGTCGAATTGATTTATCCGGGCGAATTGCGGGATACGGTTTGGTTTGATAATTATAAAAGAACTTCTTACAACCTGAAACTGGGCTTTACACAGGTTGTAAACCGAAGGCTTGTTGTGGGTATTTTTCCAGAATTTGCCTATCAAAAGGGATTGCTTTCTACACCTTTTCACCGGGTTTATTTTAAAAATGTCAAACAAAGAGTAGAAAAACTGCCTTCGGAAAGGTATAAATTTCCTTTGGGTTTGAAGATCAATTATTTTTTGGGAAGCCGGACGATCCTGAAATTTAACTACGGATATTATTGGGACAGTTTTGGTATTCAGGCCAATAGTCTGGATTTGGAAATGGCGGTTAAGGCTTCTCCGAAATGGACTTTTTCGCCGTTCCTAAGAATTTATCGTCAGTCGGCTGCCCGTTATTTCCTGCCTTACAAACAGCATCTGTCAATGGAGCCGTTTTATACTTCCGACTACGATTTATCGGATTTTGAAAGCTGTAAGGCCGGGATGAATTTTAGATACCTGCCTGATAAAATGCTTTCTAAAAGAATTTTCTTTGATGAGATCAATTTACGTTACAGTTATTTTTACAGATCCAACGGACTCAACGCGCACATTTTGACGTTTTCGCTAAGATTTGAAAAAGAAAAAGTAAGATCAGAACAAGCCAGATGATTGACTTTACAAAAGCCAATTAATAATTTTGCAGGCGGACTTGTCGAGTTTTACCTAATAATTTATATATTTAAGTGTAAAATTCAGAATAATATTTTAATTATTGTCGTCACGCATCCATTTGTCTGCGCTCATCGTATATTTGATGAGGCATAGTCTCAATTTAATTTTAGAATGAATCAGTCCGTAATTATTGCACCAATACAAGAAAGTTTACCACAGTTTATCAGTTCAGCAAACTATTCCAAAGTCATTGTAATTGCCGATAAGAATACTAAAAAGCATTGTTATCCACTTATAAAAACAGTATTATCCAAGCATAAATTAGTAGAAATTGCAAGCGGAGAGCCTTACAAAATTTTGGCGACCTGTGAAAAGATATGGGAGGCGATGACGTCCGAAGAGCTTGACAGACATGCGCTTGTAGTCAACATTGGCGGAGGGGTAATTGGGGACATGGGCGGTTTTTGTGCTGCTGTTTACAAAAGGGGCATAGATTTTATACAGATTCCGACGACACTTTTATCGCAGGTTGATGCAAGCGTTGGAGGTAAGTTGGGTATTGATTTTCAGGGATTTAAGAATCATATTGGTGTATTTCAGTTACCAGAGAGCGTTTTAATAGATCCTGGATTTTTAAAGACATTACCTGAGCGGGAAATACGTTCTGGTTTTGCAGAGATCGTTAAGCATTGCTTGATTGCCGATAAGGAGAAATGGGAAGAAATAAGTCATAAGGATTTTGATGAGCAGAACTGGGCGGATTTGATTGCACATTCTGTGAAGATTAAGCAAACCGTTGTGGATGAAGATCCAACAGAAAAAGGTTTAAGAAAGATACTCAATTTTGGACATACGCTGGGACATGCTGTGGAAACACATTTCCTGGGAAAAAAGGCGAATCAGAGATTGTTCCATGGGGAAGCAATTGCGGTGGGAATGGTGATGGAAAGTTATTTGTCTTTCAAAAAAGGGTTGATTTCCAAAGAATTATTAGAGCAGATTGAGGAATTTATTTTTGCAACATACGGAAGAGTACAGATAGCAGCAGAAGACATTGAAACGATTTTGTCCCTGACGCGCCAGGATAAAAAGAACAGAGGAAATGAAATACGGTTTTCTTTGTTGACAGGAGCAGGAAGTTGTGGGTTCGATATTGTCGTTTCTGTTTCTGAGATGCGTAAAGCAATAGCCTATTATATGGGTTGATTTTTAATTTTCCTTTTCATAAGCTATTGATTGTAAGGTTTTTGATTTGATTACATCATACTTTTATATTTATAACCTGACAAATGAAATGCTTATGTTAAAGTCTATTAAACCTTATATCGCCTTATTTTTAATCATCGTCATATCAAGTTGCTCGAGTGGCCGAAAAGTGTTTGTGGAGCACGATTATAGTTATGAAACCAATTTCAAAGACTATTCTTCCTATACATTTCTCGAATGCGAGCGTGATACCAACAACCTTTGTACTGAAATATACGAGGCTATTCGTCGTCAGATGCAGGTACGGGGATATAAGCTGACCGCCGACAAGCCAACGCTATTGGTTAATTACGGAATTTTCTATGATAATCTTCGCTATCAGGGTTATATGCAGCCGGTTATCAAAAACTGGGTGGACACCGAAAATGACGGATTCCGTTACGAACCCATTAAATATGCACTTGACAAAGGCACATTAATTGTTTCATTGATAGACGCTGAAAGCGACCAGGTGGTTTGGAGGGGTTATGCGTCAGGAATTTTTAAAGGAGCTGAAAGTACCAATAATCATTACCGAAGTGTGGTAAGACGTATTTTCGACCAATATCCATTGTTTGCAAAAGGATATGATCCGCGGAGATATAGCGAAGCGGTAGGGAGATAAAAAGGGGTTAAAAGGTGAAGGGTTAAAACGTTAACGAAACAGATGCCTCGTTAACCTTTTAACCCTTTTACCGTTAACCTCAAAATTTTATCTAAGTTTCAAAGTCGCCAGAGTCAAAATCGCCAGGATAATTCCTACGATCCAGAAGCGTGTTACAATTTTTGACTCGTGAATTCCTTTTTTCTGGTAATGGTGGTGCAAAGGAGACATCAGAAGTATACGCCGCCCTTCCCCAAACCGTATTCGGGTATATTTGAAATATCCGACCTGCATAATTACAGAGAAGTTCTCAGCGATGAATATTCCGCATAAAACCGGGATCAGCCATTCTTTCCGCAGAGCCAGTGCGATTACAGCAATAACCCCTCCCAACATCAGACTTCCGGTATCACCCATGAAAACCTGCGCCGGATATGCATTATACCAGAGAAACCCGACACAGGCTCCAATGAATGCCGCGCAAAAAATCACCAATTCTCCCGAATTAGGAATATACATGATGTTGAGATATTGAGAGAACCTGGTATTACCCGACAAGTAAGCCAATACACCCAAAGTCAAAGCAATAATACCTGAAACGCCGGCGGCCAGTCCGTCGATTCCATCAGTGATATTTGCTCCATTGGAAATGGCCGTGATAATAAAAATAGCTACTATGGTGTAAATAACCCAGGTATATTCCTCCGGAAGCCATCCGAATAGTAGCGTTTTATAATCAAATTCGCTGTTTTTGGTAAATGGAATAGTGGTAACTGTCGGATGAATAACATCCCGGTAGCGCTGCACTTCACCCAAAGTCGAACTCAGCAAAGGCTGGTCATAAATCCTGATTTTCACATTGTCATTAAAGGAAAGTGTCAATCCAACGATAAGCCCAAGGCCAACCTGTCCTACTATTTTGAACTTTCCTGCAAGACCATCTTTATTATTTTTGAATTTTTTCAGGTAATCATCTATAAATCCGATCAAGCCGGTCCAAAGTGCCGTGATGATCAATAGGACAATGTAAACATTGCTCAGTTTTGCGAAAAGTAAAACAGGAATCAGAAGAGAAGCCAGAATAATAAATCCTCCCATGGTCGGCGTTCCCGTTTTTTCCATTTGTCCTTCCAATCCCAGGTCGCGGATGGATTCTCCCATTTGCTTTTTTCTCAGGAAATTAATAATCCATTTACCATATGTGGCCGCTATAAACAGCGATAACACGGTAGCACCAAGCGCTCTGAAAGAAATATATTGAAATACACCGGCACCAGGTATATTGAATTGTTTGTCTAAATAATCAAATAAATAATAAAGCATGTAGAACGAATTGGGATGACAATTGCAAAGTTGCTTCTTTTCAAAGACTACGCAAACTGTATATTCATTTTTAGTAAACCGATTTTCTTAAATTCTGGTCATGAACGCCTGGATCAAAACCTCTTTGTCATCAAAATGATGTTTTACACCTTTAATTTCCTGGTAGTTTTCATGCCCCTTTCCGGCAATTAAAATAATATCCTCCGGACCAGCCTCTTCATAAGCTCTGAATATCGCTTCATGCCTGTCTTCAATCACAGATGTTTTTTTATAATCAATCGCCGGAACTCCCTTTCTCATTTGATCCAGAATGTCCATTGGGTCTTCAAAACGCGGATTATCGGAAGTCAGGATCACGCGATTACTATATTTGCATGCAATAGCGGCCATTTTTGGTCTTTTCTCCGCATCCCGATTTCCACCGCAACCCACAACCGTAATTACCTTTTCATTGCCATGCCTTAAATGCGTAATGGTCTGAAGCACGTTTTCCAAAGCGTCAGGTGTGTGTGCGTAATCAACAATGCCGACGATATTGTCATGCGAATGAAATTGTTCAAATCTTCCCGGAGGGCTTTTTAAATTTGAAAGTTCAGTCAGGACGGCTTCCGGATTCTCTCCCAATAACACCGCAGCACCGTATACAGACAGCAAATTGTAAGCGTTGAACCGACCGATAACCCTGAACCAAACCTCTTGCATGTTAATTTCCATTTGCATGCCCGTCAGCGTATCTGAAATGATTTTTCCTTTGAAAGACGCGAGGGTCTGGAGGGAATAAGTCTCTATCCTGGCAGCCGTATTTTGCACCATTACAGCACCTCTTCTGTCATCAATATTGACCAGGGCAAAAGCTTTTTTTTGCAACTGATCAAAAAAACCTTTTTTCGCTTTGATATAATTGTCAAACGTCTTATGGAAGTCAAGATGATCATGCGTAATGTTTGTGAAAATACCTCCTGCAAACTCCAAACCCGTTATCCGGTGCTGCACAACTGCATGAGAACTTACCTCCATAAATACATGCGAACAGCCTTTTGCGAGCATTGTGGCCAACAATTGATTCAGTGCAATAGAATCCGGCGTCGTGTGTGTAGATGGAATAATTTCATCTTCAACCTGGTTTTGAACAGTCGAAAGCAAGCCGCAGCGATAACCCAGAGCTCTGAAAAGCTGAAACAGAAAAGTCGCAACAGAAGTTTTTCCGTTTGTTCCCGTTACGCCAATCAGCGTCAGTTTTTGTGATGGATAGCCATAAAAGGCAGAAGCCATCAAACCCATTGCTTCCGCCGAATCCGGTACTTTGATGTAGGTTACATTTGGGTAAATCGCCTCGGGTAATTCTTCGCAGAGGATTGCCGCCGCGCCCAGGTTTACGGCTGTATCAATGTATTGGTGTCCGTCTGTTTGTGTTCCGCGAAGTGCTACAAACAGGCTGCCGGGCAAAACTTTTCTGGAATCTAATATCAAACTATTAATTACTACTTCTGTCGGCCCGGTAAGGCTTTTTTCAATAACGTCGTGCAGCAACGTAGGTAAGGATTTTTCCTGCATACTCTCCATCAATGGAATTTATTGTAATGTTAAAAGGATCGTTTTGGAACCACTTGTATTGTCACCGGGCGGTAAAGACTGTTCTATCACTTTTCCGGAACCTTTAAAGGTAACCCTGTATCCTTTGTTTTCTAAAATGTATAGCGCATCACGCATCGCCAGCCCTTGTAAATCAGGTATTTCGCTTGAATTTACGGAAAGAGGTTTCCATCTTGGCTTGCCTTTATCGACAATAGAACCTGTTGCGTAATCCGTTCCTGTTGGGACCGGGGTCAGTTTGAGCTGCTCACTTATGATTTTAAGGTCTGATGATTTTCCGGCCCATCTCAAATCTTTCGATTTCTCAGGAATGGAGTCTCTTACAGCGTTTTGAATGCTCACGTCAGAGGCATATATCCTGTCTGCCACTTCCTTGAAAACAGGGGCCGCCACGCTTCCCGCATAAAGTGTGTAGTTTGCACCCGAACCCTGTGGCGTATCAATAATTACAATGGCGCTGTACTTTGGATTTTGTGAAGGAAAATATCCGGCAAATGACGTGTAATATTTTCCTGGCATGTACCTGCCGGCAATCAGTTTTTGTGCTGTACCGGTTTTGCCGGATATTTTGTAAAGATTAGATTTAATATTTGTTGCTGTTCCATGCTCCACAACGCCTTGAAGCATACGCTGCATGGTTTTAATTGTTTCAGGAGATGCAAGCGGCTTTTCTTCAACGTATGTTTCAAATTTGTCTTCCAGCTTTTCCGCACTTCTTATTTCCCTCACCATCATTGGTCTTACCCAATACCCATCATTAGCAACTGCATTGTAAATCGCAAGTGTTTGCAATGGTGTCATGGCCATTTCGTATCCATACGACATCCAGTACAAGGAATAGTTACTCCATAATTTTGAATTTCTGTTTTTAATGTAAGGCGGTTTTTCGCCTTTCATGTGAATTCCCGTGGGTTGGGTCAGATGAAATTGTTTGAGATATTCAAGGTATTTATCAGGCTTTGAAGCAAAATAACGCTGCATTAACATCAATACGCCAATGTTAGACGACTTTTCGAATACCTGCGTAGCAGTCAGTAAACCGTGACCTCCTCTTTTTGAATCGTCTACCGTAGTTCCTCTAAACCTCACCGAACCGCCTCCCGTATTTACCGAAACCTGATCAGGGTTCATTTTGGTTTCTTCAAGAAGCGCCATCATCGTTGGCAATTTAAAGGTGGAACCCGGATCCGCACTTCCTGCAAGCGCGTAGTTAAAGTCTTCTTCATATTTTCCATCGCCGCGTTTGGTAAGATTAGCCATCACCCTGATTTCCCCCGTAGCTACTTCCATGACGATTACGCAACCATAATTTGCATTGGTTTCCAGTAGTTTACGGCGAAGCGCGATTTCAGCCATATCCTGGTAATTCATATCCAGCGTGGTATAAATGTCTTTTCCTGCTTCTGGCTGCACATTCAAAGCATCACCAACCGGAATTTTCATGCCACCTTCGACAAGTTCTACCCAGCCAATTCCCGATTTTCCTTCCAGTTTTTTATCAAAACTAGCCTCAATTCCAATGTACCCTCTTCCGCTTTTCGGGTCCGTTCCGCCAATGGTCCTGTCGGCCATCGGGCTATACGGTTTGTAGCGTTTATAAATCGTTTCAAATTTACCGCCGCCGCCTTTTTTAGCTTTGCTGAAAAATGGCCATTTCTTGATTTTTTCGCGATCCAGGTGACTTATTTCTTTGCTTTTCAGCCGTAGATACCGTTTTGTTTTACTATTCCGGTAACGAAGAATTTTACTTTTGTACTCCGAAGCAGAGCTTTCCCCGAAATTGGCAGCAAGTTTGTTTGCCAACTCATTAATATGGGTATTGAAATAATTGGAATCCGCTACTTTCGTGTCGAGACCGACGAAATAATAGGGCAATGAGGTAGCAAGCAAGCTATTGTCGTTGGAATAAATATTGCCACGCATGGCCGGAATTGTATCCAGCTTCAAATCATTTTTTACCGAATATTCAACCCAGGTTTTGCCTTTAAAAGTATCGTAATATTGTACTTTGATTAATTTCCCGAAAACCAAAACGGCCAGTAAAAACAACATCCACCCTACGATCCTGGCCCGGTTGATCAAGGCTTTCTTATTATTCTGGCCGCTTTCCACCTCGTTTTTCATGACTTATCGGAATATCAATTTGAAATTTTATTGATGAAATGATTTAAAAAAGTCTGAACTGGTCAGCCCATTGAACGACCATCAGTCCTCCTCCTTTTTAATAATTATCTTTTTTGGGGGAGTCAGGTTTTCTTCCAAACCGAATGCTTTCACTTTTTCAATAACCACAGACTGCTTTTTGCTTTTCATATATTCTGCATGAATGGAAGTGTATTCGGCCCTGAGGTCATCCCTTTCTTTTTTTAATTTGATGCTATTGCGGACATACTCTTCGGACTGAAAACCGATTCTTTCGTAAATCACCAACAGCAGCACGACCCAGCCAAAATAATAGAAATATTTTACCGGAACGCGCTCTTCCTTGCCCGGTTCTCGATCACCAAAAACTTTATCCAATGGGAAAAAACGGTTCAGCCAGTTGAAAACGCTGTATTCCCGTTTTGGTTTCTTTGCTTTTGGAACGACCGGCTTTGGTCTTCTTTTATTTTCTGACATAAATTTAAATGGCTATCAGCTTTCAGCTTTTGGTGGGCCCACCCAGGCTGTCAGCTTTAATGTGTGCTAAAATCAAATTTCTCCTAACAGTTTCGCGTGAGCGCCCGCCATGCAGAGCAGAAGAGATTTTGCTCAGAGAAAGCAAACATTCTCTGCGATCTGTGCGCCTAACTCATTTAACTCTGCGTTTGAGCCTTCTCTGCTATCCTCAATTTGGCACTTCTCGCTCTGGGATTTCTCGCTACTTCTTCCGGCGTTGCTTCCACCGGTTTTCTGGTAATGCTTTTCAAGGGTTTGATTTCATTTCCGTAAAAATCCTTTTCAACTTCTCCGTCAAATTTTCCTTTTTGAATGAAGTTTTTCACCAGACGATCTTCCAGCGAATGATATGACATCACCACGAGCCTTCCACTTGGCGCTAAAACTTCCGGAACCTGCATTAAAAATTCTTCTAAGACTTTAAGTTCATCGTTTACTTCAATGCGTAATGCCTGGAATACCTGGGCAAAATATTTGTTTTCCCGATGCTTTGGAGCATATTTCAATAAAATCCCTTTCAGGTCATTGATCGTCTCAACAGGCGAATTATGGCGCGCTGAAAATATGGCCTCGGCAGCCGTTTTTGCATTGTGCACTTCGCCATACATGCCAAATATCCGCTGTAATTCGGTTGCTGAACGTACATTGAGAACTTCACGCGCGGTTTTTTCACTGTTCGGATTCATACGCATGTCCAGATCGGCATCAAAACGAGTTGAAAATCCTCTGAGGGGCGTATTGATCTGATGAGAAGAAACACCAAGATCAGCAAGTATGCCATCTACTTTCTCCGCTTTATGTAATTTGAGATAACGCTTGATATGCCTGAAATTGGCGGCAATAAATGTAAATCTCTCATCGTCTTTGAAAGCATCAGCATTGGCAACAGCGTCGGGATCCTGATCGAAAACCAGAAGCCGGCCCGTTGTAAGTTTTTCCAGAATAGCACGCGAATGTCCGCCGCCTCCGAAAGTAACGTCAACATAAATTCCGTCGGGCCGGATGTTTAATCCTTCCAGACATTCTGACAACATTACGGGTTCGTGATATGTACTTTGCAAACTCATTTATTAAAAGCAACGTGCGTAGGAACTATTTCTTGCCACGAGGCAGTTACAAACTTAATAATTTTCAAGCGTAGGACTTGCCGTTCATGAGGGATTTAATTTTTAAGACCTACCTGTAATTCCACATTAATAAGTTGAACATGAGAGTAATAAATTTTTTAGCGGCAATTTTGATGGTTGCTGCCTTTGCATCATGTACGCCCGCCGATACAGATGTAAAACGCGGGATATGGCGGGCTACGTTAAGCCGTGACGGTCAGCAACTTCCGCTGTTGCTGGACATATTCCGAAATCCCACTGGACAGAGTTATACCGTTTATTCCATCAATGGAGCAGAACGGCTGCGTTTGGATACCGCATATTTTGAAAAAGATTCCCTGCACATTCCCATGCAGCTTTTTGATGCAGAAATCGTAGCGAGTCTGGCAAACGACGAATTAAAAGGGAGGTACAGCAGATTGAGAGACGGAAATATAGTAGGAACCATTCCTTTTTATGCCAAATTCGGTGAAAGTTATCGTTTTTTTAAAGAGGGCGTTGCGAAAAGTTCTAAAAATGTAAGTGGCAACTGGGCGACAAAATTTGTCAATACAAGTACGGGAGATTCAACAATTGCTGTTGGTAATTTTTCGCAAAATGGAAATGAAGTTCAGGGATCTTTTCTGACTCCGACCGGCGACTACCGTTATTTGAATGGAAATGTGAATGGTGACAGCTTATTTCTTTCCACTTTTGATGGTTCCAATGCGATGTTGTTTAAAGCAGCAATTCAGGCGGACGGTTCGCTTAAAGGTAATCTTTGGTCGGGGATCAAAGGTCATAAAACCTGGACCGCAACTTTGGACCCGAACGCCAAACTTCCTGATGCAACCAAATTGACGTTTTTAAAACCGGGCTTTGACAAAGTGGATTTTTCTTTTCCGGATGTTAAAGGTAAAATGGTTTCTCTGAAAGATCCTCAGTTTAAAGACAAAGTCGTTATCCTTCAGATATTAGGCTCGTGGTGCCCCAATTGTATGGATGAGACCAATTATCTGGCTCCATGGTACAGAGGCAACAAAGAGCGCGGGGTGGAAATAATCGGTCTGGCTTTTGAACATTCTGCGGATCCTGAAATATCGAATCCAAAGATCAAAAAGATGATCAACCGCTTTAACATCGATTATCCGGTATTGCTTGCAGGAACGGATACGGAAGCCGCAACGGCGAAAGCATTGCCGATGCTGAACAAAGTAATGTCTTACCCGACGACGATTTTCATAGATAAAAAGGGAAAAGTGAGGGAAATTCATACCGGTTTTTCAGGACCAGGAACAGGCAAATATTATGATCAGTTCGTGGAAGAATTCAATGGTTTGGTCGGCAAAATGCTGGCGGAATAACTGGATTGTACAATTGCCATGAAACACGCCGACTGCTGAAAGACGACCGCCGACTGCAAAAACGACCTTTCAACCAATTAACGAGGATGTAACTTATCAGGCGCTGCACGGAAACGTTGCGGCGCTTATTTTTTTAGAAGAAAATTAGTATGCTTGCATAATATTCCTGTCTTTTATTACATTTGTAACAGGGTCATAATCGAGGAACAATATTAATTTGCAAAGATGCGCAAGGAAAAAACCATTGATTTCCATATAAAATGGGCATGGCATTCGATTTCCAGAATGTACAATGCTTATGCTGCGCGGTTTGATACTACAATGGCCGTTGGTTATGTTTTGCTCAATATTGACATAGAAGAAGGCACACCCGCGACCAAGATCGCACCTCTTTTGGGAATGGAACCACGCAGCCTGGTACGAATGCTTAAAAATCTGGAAGAACGTGGTTTGATCACCAGAGAAGTAAGCGAAAATGACAAACGTTTTGTAAGAATTATGCTTACTGATCTTGGGAAAGAAAAGAGGGAATTGTCACGCGAAGGTGTTCTTTCATTCAATAACATGATCCGGGAAAGGATTCCATTGGAGAAGCTGGTGACGTTTTTAGAAGTGATCAAAGACATTAATAAAATAGTAGAAGAAGAAAATCAGAAATTGAAAGCAGGGGATGTAGAGGAGGAAATTTAAGAGCAAAGGGCAGGGGGAAAAGGGGGAAGGAGAAAAGACAAGCTGCCGAACCGAGAATTAATATATAAAATTAAATTTATTATTTGCCATAGCTGACAGCTTACCGCTAATTGCTAAAAGCCAAAAAAATTTAAATATGAATCGTTCCATTCGTAAAGTCGCAGTGCTTGGTTCTGGTATTATGGGATCCCGTATTGCCTGTCATTTTGCCAATATAGGGGTAGAAGTTTTACTACTTGACATTGTTCCAAAGGAGCCAAATGACGCTGAAAAAGCCAAAGGGCTTGCATTGGATCATCCGGCGGTCCGTAACAGAATTGTCAGTGAATCTTTTCAGCAAACGCTGAAAGCGACTCCCGCGGCATTATTTGACCCCGCTTTTGCTTCGAGAGTGAAACTGGGGAACTTTGATGATAATCTAAAAGACATTAAAAATTATGACTGGATCATTGAAGTTGTAGTAGAGCGGCTGGACATCAAAAAAAGTCTTTATGAAAAGGTAGAAGAGCACCGCAAACCGGGAACGCTGATCACTTCAAATACGTCCGGAATTCCGATTCATATGATGGCGGAAGGCCGTAGCGAAGATTTTAAGAAGAACTTTTGTGGAACGCATTTTTTCAATCCCCCACGTTATTTGCGGTTATTGGAAATTATCCCAACAGCGGAAACAGATCAGGCGGTTATTGATTTTCTGATGCATTACGGAGATTTGTTTCTGGGAAAAACGACTGTTTTATGCAAAGACACGCCCGGTTTTATAGCGAATCGACTTGGAATCTATGCCTTGATACAAACCATGCGGGTTTCGGCCGAAATGGGTTTGAGTGTGGATGAAGTGGATAAACTGACCGGTCCGGTTGTAGGTCGGCCCAAATCGGGCACTTACAGATTGTCTGATGTAGTCGGCCTGGACACAACCATGCATGTTGCCAATAATTTATATGCTTCCGGGGAAGGAAGCGATGAGTCCCGTGATGCATTCATCTTGCCGGAGATCATGCAGAAATTATATGACAACAAATGGCTGGGGGACAAAACGGGACAGGGATTTTACAAAAAGATAAAAGACGATAAAGGCAAGTCGGTCATTCTTGCGCTGGATTTTGAAACGCTTGAGTACAAACCTTCTGAAAAGGTGAAATTTGCCACTTTGGAGTCAACCAAAGCGATCAGCGAAGTTCCGAAACGGTTCAGCGTTTTATTGGCAGGAAAAGACAAAGCTGGCGAATTTTACAGAAAGACCTTTTCAGATATTTTCCGTTACGCAACTTTCCGTATTCCAGAAATATCCGATGAAATTTTCAGGATTGATCAGGCCATTTCTGCGGGTTTTGGCTGGCAGCTTGGATTGTTCGAAACCTGGGATGCCATTGGCGTAAAAAGTATGCTCAGCATCATGGAAGAGTTGGACATGAAGCCGGCCGCCTGGGTTTATGACATGGTAGAAGCAGGCAATGAAACTTTCTATAAAGTGGAAAACGGCAAGCGTTTTTACTATGATGTCGCTTCTAAATCCTACAAAAAACTACCCGGACAGGATAGCTTTATTCTTTTGAGCAATCTTTCCAATAACATTGTCTGGAAAAATGCGGGTGCAAATTTATATGACATCGGTGACGGAATCCTGAATCTGGAATTCAAATCCAAAATGAATACCATGGGTTCAGAAGTGATTGAGGGGATTCAGAAAGGGATTAGTCTGGCTGAAAAAGAATACCGTGGACTGGTAATTGGAAACGAATCGAGTGAAGCATTTTCTGCCGGGGCCAATCTGGCGATGCTTTTTATGTTTGCAATTGAACAGGAGTTTGATGAGATCAACATGGTGATCGCCCAATTCCAGCAAACGATGATGCGCGCACGATATTCTTCAATTCCGGTGGTTACAGCACCCCATACGCTTGCCTTGGGTGGAGGTTGCGAATTGAATCTGCATGCTGACAAGATAGTGGCTCATGCGGAAACGTATATGGGCCTGGTCGAATTTGGCGTCGGAATTATTCCGGCCGGTGGCGGGTCAAAGGAAATGGCTTTGCGCTGCTCGGATATGTATCAGGCCGGCGATACAGAACTTAATATTTTGCAGACGGCCTTTATGAATATTGCACAGGCGAAAGTGTCAGCATCAGCGCATGAAGCAAAAGCGATGAATTATCTTCGGGACAAAGACCAGATCGTACTAAACCGTTCAAGATTATTGGCAGAAGCAAAACAGGCGGCCGTTGATCTTGCCGAAAATGGATATACGCAACCGAAGCAAAGAAACGATATAAAAGTGCAGGGAAAGGCTGGAATGGCATTATTCATGACCGGTATTGCCCAAATGCGTATTGCCAATTACATCAGTGACCACGATGCAAAAATCGCTAACAAATTAGCTTATGTCATGAACGGCGGTGATTTAAGTTATCCACAAAATGTGTCAGAACAATATCTTCTGGACCTGGAAAGAGAGGCATTTTTATCGCTTTGTGGAGAAAAGAAAACGCTGGAAAGAATGCAGGGTTTGCTGAATGGAGGGAAACCGCCGAGGAATTGATTAATTTATTATGGATTTAACTGGCCCGGGGGAAAATTTCTTCCGGGCTTTTTTATGCACTAATCTCTTTCCATTCTATCAATTCGACTAATGACATTGCAAATATCTCCGCAATAATCGCGGCCCTCTCCAATGTAATACTTGTTTCACCCGTTTCAATTTTGCTATAACCTGTTTGCGTTATTCCCATTATATAAGCCATATATTCCTGCTTATAACCTTTAATTATCCTTAGTTTTTTGATCTTTTCTGCTGTTTTTTCGGGTTAAATTTCTCCATGATAAATTTGTGCAAAGGAAATTTCTCAATTATTCCATATCCGATTAGACTTTATTGGAATTGATAAGTCACTTCTATTTAAGATTTCTATCTTTCGAAACTTATCTATACACACTATATGTATGAACCTATCCAAGTATTTTGAGCGCTTCCAAATGTTACGTATCTCCCAAGATATTGGACTCATCAAAAAAGGTCAGACTGTTTTATTTCGCATTGATGCGTTTAATTACAATGAATGGGGAATGATAAAAGGCAAAGTAGCTGATATCGCTCACGATTTTACAATGATGAATGACCATCCTGTATTTAAAGTCAAGTGTAGCTTGCTTCAAAGAAAACTGCAATTAAAAAACGGACACTCCGTATATCTTACAAAAGGGCTAGGCCTTCATTCCGAATTCACAATTGCCAGAATAAGTTTATACCAACTCATTTATGACAAAGCGGATGATTGGCTGAATCCAAAAAACTTTTGAGGAATAGCTTTACTTTTGAATTAAGGAAGACCAACGATTCTTTGCAAATTTTAAATCTGGTTCAACTCAAGAAAAGTTGTCAGTTCGATGATATTTGAAATACCCAGTTTCGTGAAAATCTTTGTTTTATAATTACTAATAGAAGATGACGACAGATTTAAGATCTCACTGATCTCTTTGGTAGTAAGGCCCTTGGTCAGGAATCTGGCAATTTCCAGTTCTTTGTCCGACAATTTTGAAATAACATTGCTGCTTGATTTTTGTGGATTGTGTAACAGTGAAAACACATTTTGAAGAACAGTTGGACTCGCATAAATATTTCCTTTCAGAACTGTTTCTATGGCATTGTTAAATTCTTTGTTTGAAGCCGTCTTGGATATGAATCCATTTGCCCCGGCTTTCAGAAAGGGGAGCGCATAAAGCTGCTCATCGTAACTGGAATTGACTAAAATCGGTAATATGGGTTGTTTAATTCTGATCGTTTCGATCATGGCCACTTTATCTCCCCCGGGAATATTGATATCCATGATCATTAAATCCAACTTTTCTTTGTCAAGAATCCTTAATGCTTTCTGAAAATTATCAGCTTTAAAAACCGTTGCTGAGGGCATAAGCATATGGATTGATTGCACGATCCCCATTAGAACGAGGGGATGATCTTCTGCAATGAGAATGTTTTTCACAAGATGAGCACAAATTGATTGTAGTATATACAAAGTTTTATTTGACAATTATACCAGAATTAATTCTATATACGTAAAATTCTTTGCAAAGACATTTAAACTTTTATTTGTTCCCTTTAAAACGAAGTTTTGGGGTTACAATCTGAAATTTAGGGACTTTTGCACCCTGATAAAAAAATCCCTATGAATATTGCGTTAATAGACAAGCATCCTATGCTGCGAAACGGAATGGTTATGCTCTTGCAGAACTCTTTTTCGAATCTGACCATTGTACAAGGAAGCAACTTACATACCTATAATCAAAATACACATGAAACCTTTCCTGATATACTGATTCTGGGACTATCAGAGGAATCTCCAGAGGTCGATCTTACTTTAATTCAAGCTTTCAAAAATTTAAACCCGGCCTCAGAAATAGTCATCTTGGCAGATACTGTTCTGTATGAAAATGCGGTGGCAAGCCTTGCTTCGGGCATAAAAGGCTACATTTCGAAGCGACACGGGCTGTCGGAAGTGCTGAAATGTATGACATCGGTTATAAACGGGAAAAGATATGTCTGCCCCGAAGTGACGGACATGCTCATAGAAGAATATCTTGAGTTAAAACTAAATAAGGATCAGTCATCATTGCCTTCAGATTAAGCGTTGCGTTGGATTTTTAAAGTTTCCGGTTTAGGATTATAACCGGTACGAGCAAACAAGTCGTCATTACGAAGTGTTTCTATATAAAGAAATCAGTTTTTCATGACTGAATTGTTGAGTTAAGTATTCATCCTCCGGATATTATCCGGAGGCCTGATTTCGCTTCATATTTCAGCCGTACGTGTCACGATGATCTCTTTTATTCAGAGATTTAAAGCCTCTTCCTGCCGTGTACCGTCATTGTGTTCGCCATTAAATTTTATACGTTTGTGGAAAATTGTCCTAAAACAAGTACTTTGCTTGTATGATACAAGCATCTTTGACGTATACCGACAAAAGATTGAATATTAGATCTGGTCTGTTCTGCCTGATTTTCTCATTCCTGTCAGGGTTGGCTCACGTTTATGGACAAGATTTTACTGAGACAAATTTTCACGTTGATCACTATACAGATGAAAACGGGCTGCCTCAGAACAGTGTAAAACAATTGATGCAGGATAAAAATGGCTTCTTATGGATGGCAACGGAAGATGGTCTGGTAAGATTTGACGGGGTATCTTTTTTTAATTTTAATAAAATCAACATACCATTAGCCGGAAACAGAATCCATGGGTTTGTGCCATCTCTTGAGAGTTATAATCTCAATAATCAAGACTTTACGGCATTAACTGAAAATATGCAATATGTAAGGATCCGGAATGATGGCACCGGAGTATTGGACGACCAGTTTTTGAAGCGTCATATTGCAAATTCGCCCTTCGGGAATCGAAGTAAGCAAGGAATTCATATCATGCGCACTTTGCCGGCTATCAATAAAATACTCCCTGAGCATGAACCTTTTTTATTTCCCGCGGGGAATAAAAAATACTTCGTCTGGCATAGCGAAAGAATAGAATATTTCGATCAAAAAAATAAAGTTTCTACAATTAACGGCAATTTTACCGAGTTTTTTTTGATCAATTCCCACCCGTATGCGACGCTTAAAAATGGACAATTTATGGATCTTGCCAGGGGGCCGGATGCAAAACCGGTCGCAATAAGCGGCGATCTTTTGGCAGATAAGTCGTTTAACCTAAGTGACTTGAATCATGTTCTTTTTTGGAATAACATTTCTCAGAAGGCGTTTCTATATTACAACAGGAATTTATATTTGCTGTTTGATTTAACAAATGACGCGCACCGTCTGGACACAAGGCTCATTTTAAAAAACTTTGATTTAAAGGAGTTTAATATATCTACAATACACTACGACGAAAAGCGCAATTACCTTTTTCTGGGAAGTTATACAAAAGGGCTATTTGTGTTGAGGAAAAAAGAATTTTTAGTGAAACAACATCCTGTGGATGGTGCCGTGAACGCCTATTACGCACAGGTTCCGCTATCCGACAAAACTATTCTTTCAGCACAAGGCCAGATTTTTGGCCCTGAGACAGATTATTCAGAATCTGAGATAAGTAAAGAAGACAATCAGGAGAGCAAGTTTTTTCTTGCAAAAAGTGGTAACTCGTATATATGGAAGGGTGTTACGCAAAAATTGAATAAGTATGATGCGAGCGGAACTCTTCTGCTGGCAAGTTTTCCGTTTCCCGTAAGTATTAAAGCATTATACGCGGATCATTGGGAGACGTTATGGATAGGAGGAAGAAAGGATTCCTTGTTCTCTATCAATACGAAAGATTCACAAGCAGTTCCCCAACTGATTTTATACAAAAGATTCGGAGAGATTTCCTGTATGCAACGAATCTCCGATAATGTTCTGATGATCGGTACCAAAAACGGCCTTTTTAAATTTAAAATTGCAGAAAAACAATTGACCGCGGTTAAGGGGCTGGAGAAGGTAAATGTAAGGAGTATGTATTTTTCCGCCGGGGATCTCTGGATTACTACTTACGGGGACGGAATATATCTGCACGCAAAAGGCAGGCTGACTAAACTGCCTCTGGATAAAAATCAATATCTGGCAACTTCTCACTGTATCATTGAGGATAAAAAAGGATTCTTTTGGATCACGACCAATAAGGGATTATTTCAGGTTTTAAAGAGCGATCTGATAGATTTTTCACTGAATAGCCAGGTTTCGGTTTTTTATTTTTATTATGATAAACGGAATGGTTTTAACAGCAACGAATTTAATGGCGGGTGCCAGCCGTGTGGTTTAATGCTTAAAGATCAAACGATTTCGTTTCCTTCTATGGAGGGGTTCGTATGGTTTAAGCCCGACAGTTTAAAGTCGGATTTGCCCAAAGCCAAAATTTTCATAAGCAGCGTTGAATTAGATGGTAAAAGCGCCGGACCAGGCATTCTGGCCAATATTCCCATGAATTTTGGTCAGCTGCGGATCAGGATCACAACTCCGTATTTTAATGACAAACGCAATCTGTATTTATGGTATTCGCTGCATCGTGCAGGTGAAAGGCAGGTATGGCTGCCGATTACTTCCTCGGAGAAGGTGATATTGATTCCCAATACGATATCCGGACAATACATGCTTACAGTCAGAAAGCAGGACGGATTTGGCAAGAACAATTATTCATATAAAACATGGGACATCCAAATTATAGCAG
>Ga0247803_1000293_pt1 | contig 29461 bp, 27 predicted proteins | sample UWRJL014104B1_FD_180928 | JGI IMG/M metagenome (GOLD analysis project Ga0247803, IMG submission 180928) | Plant litter microbial communities from Arlington Agricultural Research Station in Wisconsin, United States - UWRJ-L014-104B-1 | ecosystem: Environmental > Terrestrial > Plant litter >...
TATTCATAAGTTACCGTCATATTCTTCACTTATAAAAGCAGTTTACGACCCGAAGGCCTTCATCCTGCACGCGGCGTTGCTCCATCAGGCTTTCGCCCATTGTGGAAGATTCCTCACTGCTGCCTCCCGTAGGAGTCTGGACCGTGTCTCAGTTCCAGTCTGGCTGGTCATCCTCTCAGACCAGCTAACGATCGTAGACTTGGTAAGCCATTACCTCACCAACTATCTAATCGTACGCAGGCCACTCCCAAAGCGGATAAATCCTTTAATCCGAAGATCATATGCGGCATTAGACTCCATTTCTGGAGCTTATTCCTCACTTTGGGGCATGTTCCCACGCGTTACTCAGCCGTCCGCCGCTCGTCATCATTTCTCACTTCAGCACCAACTTAAAAGTTAGTACCAAGGTGAGAAACATGTTACCGCTCGACTTGCATGTGTTAAGCACGCCGCCAGCATTCATCCTGAGCCAGGATCAAACTCTCCATAAAAATGTCCTATTTTCAGACATATAGACTCAAACATAAACTTGACGTTTTGTGACTACTCATAATAAATCATGATAGTCACTTGATTTGCACTACTAAATTGTTAAAGGTCTTCGTCTTTGTATTCAACTCCACGTTGGTACTTGCGGTTGCTTGTTGCGTCAACCAGACTCAAATTAGTTTACCCCATATCCCCTGGTGAGTCAACGGTGAAATGCCATTTCCCTAACAGGGGTGGGCTCTTAGACGGCTGTTGCGAAGTATACTACGGTTCCCACCAGTAGTCCGACCAGGATGCCACCCATAACTTCAAACGGTGTGTGCCCCTTGGCGACGCGTGGAATACGCACTTTACTGTTCAGACTCTTTAATAAGTCAGTCAGTGAAGCACCTTGCTCACCAGATGAGCGGCGCACCATAACAGCGTCATACATAACCACTGCAGCGAACAATGCCGCCAGGCCAAATAGTCCTGATTCAACACCATCCTTAAAGCCGATAATAACTAACAGCGCAACGACTGTCGCGCTGTGGGCACTTGGCATACTACCAGATAAATACAGTTGGCGAAGATTGTGTAACTTTCGTCCTTTAATCGTCGCAACGATGTACTTAGTACCCTGTGCAACCACCCACCCGGTCGCAGCAGCGATCAGGTAGGGTGAGATGACAAGTTCCATAACTATGCGCCCTTCACTTCTTCGGCGTCGTCCTGGTCCTCGACAGCCTGTTCAGGAACGAATCCGAATGAAGAGACTTTGTCGTTTTCACCAGTGCGCATGATGCGAACACCTTGTGTCGTTCGTCCGAGGACTGGCACGTCTTTGATGCCAACGCGGATCGCTTGTCCCTTGTTAGAGATAAGGAGGATCTCGGCGGTATCGGCTTCCAGTGAGCGAACTGCCACGATTGGACCGGTCTTGGCGGTAACAATAGCTGCCTTGATACCTACGCCGCCACGTTTGTGTGATGGGAAGTTAGCGGCTTTCGTTACTTTACCGTACCCATGCTCACTAATAACTAGCAGCATGCCTTCGTTGTTGGCCACGATATCCATACCGACAACGCTGTCGTTTGGTCGCAGGCGAACACCACGGACACCGCGAGCTGAGCGTCCCATTGGGCGAGCATCAGTTTCGGTGAAGCGGATGGCTTGTCCAGCAGATGTTGAGATGATTACATCATTCTCCCCTGTTGTCTTCTTGATCCATCGTAGTTCGTCGCCATCATCAAGCTTGATTGCGATCAGTCCGTTGGTACGGATGTTCGCGTAATCCTTGAATGGTGTTTTCTTTACAGTTCCCTTGGTGGTTGCCATAAATAGGAAGCCATCGTCCTTCGAGTCTTTCTCGTGACGGATGATTGAGGTAATTTTCTCTTCTGGTTGCAGGTTGAGCAGGTTAACTGCCGCAACGCCCTTAGCCGCTAGCGATGCCGCGGGGACTTCGTAGGCTTTCAAGCGGAAGATACGACCCTTATTCGTAAAGAACAGGAGGTAATCGTGAGTTGAGGCTGGAACCAGCTGATCAATCACATCTTCTTCCTTGGTTGTCATACCTCGTTTACCCTTACCACCACGGTGTTGGCGGCGGTATTCGCTAACGAGGGTACGCTTGATGTAGTTTTCGGTGGTCAGAAGGATAACTGAATCTTCTTCAGGGATTAATTCTTCGTCACTAAACTTACCGAGTTCAGATGCGATAATCTTTGAACGACGGTCGTCACCAAACTTCTCTTTCATTTCGAGGAGTTCTTCTTTGATGATACGAAGGATTTCGTTTTCATCACCAAGGATGCGTTCGAGTTCAGAGATCAGGGCAAGAAGCTGCGCAAGTTCTTCTTCGATCTTGTCGCGTTCGAGTCCTGTCAGGCGTCGAAGTTGCATCGCAAGGATAGCTTGAGCCTGGATCTCAGAGAGGCTGAACTTTTCCATCAATCCCGCTTGGGCGACTTCACTGTTCTTGCTGGCACGGATGAGTGCAATCACTTCATCAATGTGATCAAGGGCAATTTTGTAGCCTTCGAGGATGTGGGCACGAGCCTTCGCAGCCTTGAGTTCGAACTCAGTACGGCGTCGGATGACGATCTGACGGTGCTTGACGAATTCACGGAGGATTTCGACGAGACTCAGGATACGAGGTTGGATACCTTCGACGAGTGCCAACATGTTGTAGTGGAAGGCAGTTTGCATTGCCGTCATCTTGAACAACTGGTTGAGGATCTTCTTCGGGTATGAATCCTTACGGAGTTCAATCACAACGCGGACTTTACCGCGGGCTGATTCGTCACGCAGGTCGCTAATGACGATTTTCTTGTCTTTGTGCAGTTCAGCAATCTTTTCAATAAGCGTTGCTTTATTCACACCATATGGCATCTCAGTAATGACGATTTGGCTACGGCCTTTCTTCGTCTCTTCGATGTTAGTCACTGCACGAATTACAACACTTCCCCTACCGGTTTGGTAAGCTTGGCGCATTGGTGCGCCGCCATAGACGATCGCTCCAGTTGGGAAATCAGGACCCTTCACGAATTCAAGGAGGTCATCGATTGATGCCTCTGGGTTGTCGATCAAGTGGATGGTTGCATCAACTAGTTCACCCAAGTTGTGTGGTGGGATGCTAGTTGCCATACCAACGGCGATACCAACTTGTCCATTCAGGAGCAAGTTTGGAAGGCGGGCTGGCAGGACGGTTGGTTCTTGCTCACTACCATCGTAGTTATCGCGGAAATCAACAGTGTCCTTATCAAGGTCATCGAGCAGTTCGTTACCGGCACGACCAAGGCGAGCCTCGGTGTAACGGTTGGCAGCTGGTGGATCTCCGTCCATTGAACCAAAGTTCCCTTGTCCGTTAACGAGTGGATAGCGCATCACCCAGTCTTGGGCCAGACGAACCATCGCCATGTAGATAGATGAGTCACCGTGTGGGTGATACTTACCCATGACGTCACCGACGATACGAGCAGACTTGAGGAAACGGCCACCTGGTCGCAGGTTTTGTTCGCCCATTGAGTACAGGATGCGGCGGTGCACAGGCTTTAGTCCGTCACGGACATCTGGCAAGGCACGGTCGACGATCACGCTCATTGAATAACGCAGGAAGCTATCTTCCATGACGTTCTCAACGGTCAAGTTCTCGACAGTACGTGAGTGGGTTTGTGGTGGTGCAATAAAGTCACCTACTTCAGCGATCGGGTTGTTGCCGTCGATAAAAGCGTTGTTTTCGATTGGTTCGTTGTTGGTAATTTCGTCATCCATGATTAAACATCCAAGTCGGCAATATTAAGTGACTTCGCACGGCTTTGGATAAAGCTCTTACGGAGGTCAACTTGATCACCCATTAACTTTGTAAAAATTGCATCACTCTTCTCGGCGTCTTCGACACGTACCTGAATGAGCACGCGGTTCTCTGGGTTCATTGTCGTGTCCCATAGTTGTTCCGCATCCATCTCACCCAGACCCTTGTAGCGTTGCAGCATAGTGATGCCGGCTTGCTTCGTTAGGTCGGCAGTTGGGTCAATATTCACACCCTTTTCCTTACGGTCAGCAATCATACGAGTAATGATTGAGTCGCGCTCGTCATCACTGTAGGCGTATTCCTTTTTAGTTCCCTGTCGTAATAAGAACAACGGAGGTTTTGCAAGGTAGACATAGCCACCATCGATCACTTCACGCATATAACGGAACAGGAACGTCAGGAGTAGTGTCGCGATGTGGCTTCCGTCGACATCGGCGTCGGTCATGATCACAATACGGTGATAACGAAGGCCGTTAATGTCGAATTGGTCGCTAATACCAACGCCGAGGGCTTTGATAAGGTTCACAATTTCGTTGTTGCCAAGCATACGATCGAGACGCGCACGTTCGGTGTTCAGGACCTTACCACGAAGTGGCAAAATCGCCTGTGTGCGGCTATCGCGACCAGATTTCGCTGATCCACCAGCCGAGTCACCCTCTACGATGTAGATTTCTGATTCGGTTGGGTCTTTGCTAGAACAGTCAGCCAGCTTGCCCGGGAGGCTCATACCATCAAGCGCACCCTTACGGATGACGTTATCGCGGGCTGCGCGGGCAGCTTTACGAGCGCGGGCTGCTAGAAGCGCTTTCCCGACGATTTTCTTGGCAATGTTCGGGTTTTCGTCGAGGTAGTATGAGAAGTATTCGTTCATAACTTGTTCAACGTAGCGACGAACTTCCGGGTTACCGAGCTTGTTCTTGGTCTGACCTTCGAATTGAGGGTCTGGCATTTTCACAAGGATGATCGCCGTGAGGCCTTCGCGGATGTCATCACCGGTCAGGTTGTCTTCTTTTTCCTTCAAGAGGCTGCTCTTGCGGGCATATTCGTTAATAACACGGGTTAGTGCTGAACGGAATCCAACAATGTGCGTTCCTCCGTCAGGTGTTAAGACGTTATTGGCGAATGGCTTGACCAACTCAACGTAGGTTTCGTTATATTGGACAGCAATTTCAACCATAGTGTCTTCGACAAGCTTCTCAACGTAGAAAATGTTGTCAGTTGTGACGTCTTTACCGATATTTAGGTGCTTTACGTAGCTTTGGATACCACCTTCAAAGTAAAAGGCAGCGCGTTGGTTAGTGCGTTGGTCAACAACCGATACATATATACCCTTTGTCAGGTATGCCTGGTGACGAATGTAGTCAACGACCCAGTTGTAATCAAATTTAACGGTTTCTTTAAAGATAGTCGGGTCTGGGTAGAAAGTAATCGTGGTACCGTTCTTACGGTCAGTTTTGCCAACTTTTTTGAATGGAACCTTGGTCGCACCGCGTTCGAATTCGATGCTATAGAGCGTGCCTTCTTTAACAACTTCCGCAATAAGCGTGGTTGAAAGGGCGTTCACTACTGATGAACCAACTCCGTGCAGTCCAGATGAGACCTTGTAGCCACCACCACCGAACTTACCACCGGCGTGCAGGACGGTTAGAACCGTTTCAAGGCTGCTCAGGCCGGTCTTTGGGTGCTTGTCGATTGGAATACCGCGACCGTCGTCCGAGATGGTCATACCACCGTCGGCTAGGATGATCACTTCTACCTTTGTCGCGTAGCCAGCGATGGCTTCGTCGATTGAGTTATCGGCAATTTCTTTGATAAGGTGGTGCACGCCGTCGAATCCGGTGCTCCCAATGTACATACCCGGTCGCTTGCGAACTGGTTCAAGCCCTTCGAGAACTTGAATCTGCGAGCCGTCGTATGCTTTGTCTGTTTTTTGAACCACGATTAATACCCTCTATTCCCTAATGACTGACGCGGTGACTGAAATTGTCGGCCGTTTCTGGTCGTTTTAACTACGACTATTATACCCGAAAAGTTGTGTTCACTCAAGTATCCTACATTATATGTACTAAGGTATTGCACTGAACACAAAACTTATGCTAATCTTGCTACCAAGAGGTTATGTCAAAATAACGCGCGTGTCATAGTAACAAAACAAACACTCATCACAAATCGAGACAAAAACATGTTTAGAAAAATCGTATCGAACTTATCTTTCAGCCCCGCATTAGTCGGGCAGCTTGGCTATTACGCCAAGCGTTTAAAAAAGGAGCAGACCACTCGCCGCCTCGGCTTGGTGTTTGTGGCCCTCGCATTAGTAGTGCAAAGCCTGGTTGTCTTTCAACCACCTGAATCTGCCAACGCGGCAAGTTCAAACGACATGGTCTCTGGTGGATTAGGACTTGGATCAAAGCGTTCGATCAACAACTTCTTGGCACCATATGACGCCAACACTAATAACCTCCGCGCCATTATGGATTACATGGGTATTAGCCGGGCTGAAATCGCCGGCTCAACCTTTGGTTCGTTCACAACTGGCGCCAAACGATCATGGGGACACAACCCAATGTACAGCGCCGCTCAAGGCGAACAAGCAACGACTATCTTGAACAGCGCCTACCAGCCCGTCACGACGGTCTATAGTCGCCCACTCTCAATCGCGAACGGTGCTAATACCAAGATCTACGGCTGGATCGGTCATTCTGACCGCGTCGGTTGGTTCGCCATTATGCAAGCCTGCGGTAACTTGGTGACCGATATCGTGCCACCAGTCCCAACCCCTCCACCCGCGCCAACACCTCCACCACCAGTCACCCCTCCACCTGTTACGCCACCGCCAGTGACACCTCCACCGGTCGTTGTACCACCCGCACCCGCTAACGTGGTCCTCTCAAAGTCAGCCACCAACGTTTCCCAAGGAAATGTTGCTGCCAGCAGCATCGCAGCCAAGGAAAGCGATAAGCTTACCTACACACTGACCGTTAAAAACAACGGCGGCACCTCGAAAGTCACCCGGTTAGCCGATAACCTGACTGACGTCCTCGAATACTCAACATTGATTGATAACGGTGGCGGAAGCTTCGATCAAACGAAAAAGATATTGTCATGGCCTGATGTCGACCTCAAACCAGGCGAAACCCAAAGTCGCACCTTTGCAGTCCAGATCCTGGCAACCATCCCTTCAACCCCACAAGGTCAAAGTGATCCTGATTCATACAACTGTATTATGAATAACGTCTTCGGTGAAGTTGGCGTCACGGTACCCGTTACCTGTGCCCCACCAAAGGTTATTGAACAAGTTGTCACCGAGCTACCGCACACTGGTGCCCGTGAGAACATGATCTTTGCCGGTGTCGTCCTAGCCGTTGTTACCTACTTCTTCCTCCGTTCAAAACAACTTGGTAAAGAAGTTCGCCTGATTCGCCGTGATCTAAATAGTGGAACAATCTAAGAAAGCATCTATACATTATGAGTAGCCCTGAACAACAACCATCCAACCCAGAAAATAGCGTCGAAACACCAAAGAATGCAGCCGAGCTGTACGAAGCCCTCGATCAAAAGCTCGAGAAGCGTAGTGAACAGGTCGAAAGTGGTGAAAAATCAGCTGAAAAAGCGCGTGTTGAGGCGCTCGAATCAGCTATCAGCATCGAAAAAGGCAGCGCTGAAAAAGCGAAACGCCCTTCGGACGCCCCTGCTCCACGTCGTCGTGGTGGCATCAGCAAGACTGAAAAGAAAGCTGCGCTCAAAAAGACCTTGGCACATGTCCAAGCCGAATTACCGCCAACCGAGCGTGCCTTTAGTAAGGTCATCCACAACCCTGCGGTTGAAAAGACCAGCGAAGTTGTCGGCAGCACGATTGCTCGGCCTAACGCCATCCTCTCCGGTGCCGTCGTGGCCTTCTTCGCCGTCCTGGCTGTCTACTTGATCGCCAAGAACCTTGGCTACGTCCTGTCAGGCTTTGAAACCATCGCTGCCTTCATCGTTGGTTGGGTGATTGGTGTGGTCTACGACTACCTCCGCGTCCTGGTGACCGGCAAAAAATAACCTTCCATTATCCTTATATAAAAGAACCGCTCGTACGAGCGGTTCTTTTATATTCAAACTTTATTCGGATACTACTTAGCGTAGCTTGATGTGGATCTCGTCGTCAGCATTCTCGCCTGGCTCACGAATGTGCAGCTTGTTGGCCGGGGCTTGTGGCTTTGGAGTCACAGCTGGAGCTGCCTGGGGCTGCTGTATTGGCCGCGATTCCGCTTGTGGCTTCTGTATCGGGGTAACCGGGTTTGGTTGCGGCTGAGGGTCTAAGAACGGGTTTGGTGCCACAGGAGGCATCGGCTGTTGGACTGGTTGCGTCGGGACGGCCGGTTGGAAGGTGTTCGGTGTCTGTGCAGCAGGCGCAGGCACGGTTGGACCGAAGGCCGGGTTGGCATTGGCAGCCGGGGCTGAAGCGTTATTGATCTGCTGACGCTTGGCGAGCCATTCATCAAGGAACGATGATCCCCCACTAGCGGCAGGTGCACCAGGTCGGGCGCCACCAGGAACGCCAGCTGGACGTGGACCACCAGGGACTGCTTGATTCTGCGCGCCCTGCAATGCAGCCATACGTTCTTGTTGCGCTTGCTTCAACTGATCCATCTTGGCTTTCTTGGCAGCGTCACCGGCACCAAGGCGAGCAAAGATCTCACGTTCCGCTTCAGCGCGTGGCTTGCCATACTTGGCAGCTGACAATTTCTTTAAGGCATCACGCAGTTGTGGGTTTGATTGTCCCATCGGTGGCAACAATGACATGCTAAACGGTGCTGACGGCACGTTATTGATCATGACAGTGGCAATCGATTTGAAGTTCGGCAGACGGGTCATGTCTTCGGCGTCAAAGGTCGGCGTAAACTTCTTGACCAGCAGTTCGGCGTCCGTAATACCAATACGTCCACTAATAACCGTTCCGATGTTACCGAGGATCGCTTCGCGGATCTTATCCGTTAGCTGGGTCATGAACTGGTTCGCCAGGACCAAACTCAGGTGGTACTTACGGGCTTCTGACAGAATGCTTTCGAAACTATCAGTTGCAAAGTTCTGGAACTCGTCGACATACAGTGTAAAGTCGACACGTTCAGATTCTGGGATGTCAGCACGGCCCATGGCAGCGGCCTGGAACTTCATCACAAAGATCATACCTAGTAGTTGTGAGTTCAACTCACCTGTCTTACCCTTTGAAAGGTTCACGAGGAGGATCTTTTTGTTATCCATGATCTCGCGGAGGTTGAAGCCACTCTCGGTGCGTCCAATAATATTACGCATCATCTCGTTACCTAGGAAGGCGCCGAACTTGCTGGCAAACCACCCGAGCATTTCACCCTTTGAGGCCTCACTAGTTTGGGCCATCTCCTTGTTCCAGAAGTCGAGCACCATACGATTGGTGACGTGCTTGATCTTTTCATCAGCAAAGGCTTGGTCAATAAATACCTGTTGAACATCGAGGAATGATGACCCTGAAGGGTCGCTCATCACTGTGAGGGCAGCGTTACGGAACCATGACTCAAAGCGTGGACCAACGATACCCGTGTGACCTGGGTCGTACAGCTTATAGATCATGGCGATTGATTCTTGAATCAAGAAGTCCTGTTGGTCAGGATTATCGAATTCGAACAGGTTAAGTCCGATCGGCATTTCCATATCACCAGGACTAAAGTAGATGACGTCTTCGACGCGCTCTTTTGGTACCATCCCTAGTAGTTCTTCGGCTGAGTCACCGTGCGGATCGATAAAGGCGAAGCCCTTGCCGTCCATCATGTCCTGGAAGGCCAGGTTCTCAAGCAGCTTTGACTTACCCGTTCCAGTTTGCCCGATCACATAGGTGTGGCGGCGGCGGTCATTGTTCGACAAGCGGATTGGCTTCTTCATGCCGCGGAACTCGTTGGTTCCCAGTAGGAAGCCTTCGTCCATCAGTTGTGTTGGACCGTCAACTTGCTTGTCCATCTGTCGTTTCACCTGTGAGGTTGGAATTGATCCCTGGTCTGGCAAGTGGAAGATGGTCGCCAGCTCAACAGTGTTAAGGATATTGGTATTCACTTCTTGTGGGAAGAAACGGAAGATATAGGCGGTGACGAATTCTTCGATGTTCTTACTGAGGGCGAATTTGAAGCCGTTATTAGATGTCGAGTCAAATAACGAGAACGCAGAGACAACACTATTGAGCATCGCCTGTGACTTGCCGGATGTATTCGATGAGGTCACGACGCGGATCAGGGTCTCGTAGCCTGGGTAACGGGTCTTCTCTTCGATCGAGTCAACCAGCCCCTGCTCGAGTGAGCTGAGCTGCTTGTCTTCGGGCTTGGTATCTTTACCGGCAGATTCGGGCGGTTTCCAGAGTGCTTCCATAACACCAGCGATGCCACCCATACCAGCAACGCCTGTTTTGACACCCTTATTCTTCTTGATGCCTTCGGCAACTGCGACGGCACTCTTGTTCCAGCCGGTCTGAGCCGGACGAATCAATATCTGAATACCGATGCCATCATCTTTACTGGCAGCCGAGAGGGCGTTCAATAGTGCCCGCGCAGCGTCGCGTTTAGATTCCTGGAACGTTGCGATTGGGTGAGCGAAGTTCTTCTTAAGCGTAAACTCGCCACCAATCGTGCCACTCATCTTGCCAGCTGGGTTAAAGATGTTACGTTCCGAGACTTCTTCCAGGCGGGCTGATGGGTAGGCAGCCGCAACGGCCTGGGTAATGACATCGATCATAATGACTGGGACGACAACATAGTAATGCACGAGGCCTTCGTGAGCGACAATCTCAAATGAAACGTGACGCTGTCCGTAAACACGGCTCTTGAATCCCTTGGTCGCGGTGCTGGCGATAATGTTATACATGACCTGCGCTTGTGACAAGACCTCTTCGGTTAGGTCGCGTTCGTCGCGGCCGTTGCCCTCTAAGTCGTCACTGGCTGGTGGAATGTGAATATATAGTGGCACCATCTTCAGGCCACGTTCGTAGTTCTTGGCTTCGCGTAGGACCTTACGATATTGATGGAAGACAAAGTAAAGAATGCCTGCAACCAGGAGGATGATCACCAGAATGGTAATGATAAACCCTAACACCTCTTATTCCCTTTCCTCGTTCTAGCTTAGTCGCTAGCGCCGAGATCCTTGTTGTAACGTTTTTGTAGATAATTCTTTTGCAGTTCGTTGACGCGGTTGGTTCGAGCGTACGGATCATCTTTGGTTTCTTCGATGATCTTCTTGGCCTTGTCGACCCATTCCTTCTCGATCACGTCCTCATCCCCTGCGACCAGCGGACTGTCATCGAAAGGTGTTATTGGGTCCGTTGTTGGAATTGCAACGGGTGGCATAACAGGGACAACTGGCGCAGTTGGTGTGCCAGCGGCATCAGCGACGGCCGCACGCGCTTCGGCGTGTTGCTCGAATCGCTCACCGCCATCGAGTGGTCCGGTTTCAGGAGTTGGCAGAACAGGAATATGTTCACCGTTAGCGGTGTTCGGTTGTGGTGCTTGTTCTGGCCCATTAAGGCCCGGAGAGTTTTCCGGCTGCATATCTGTCATTATAGCATAATGACTATGGTGAAAATGCTAGTATCTTTCACAAATTTTAACGAGATCTAATAAATTCTTTTTGAAATGTAGACGCAGCCGATACCCACGAAAATCACCACCAGTGCGAACTCATAGATACCGATCGATCCAACCGACTGTAACCCTATCAGCATGACCGGTGCGGCCGCCAGAATTGTCGAGTAGTAATACGCGCGGCGAAACGGCATCACCTGCGCAGGGCGTCGTAGCGCAAAGCCAGAGGTTGCGTAGACCAGGACACGACTGGCACCATACAAAAAAAAGCTTATCAAACCAAGCGAGGTCAGATAAGCCGATATAAATATCAAAAGAAGCCCAAAGGGCCCTGCAGATGCAGGCGTGGTCGTCACCAACATGGTGACCAGCAAGCCAAAGCTCGCAAGGGTGATAATAGCTATGATTCTCTGTAACATCGTATACGTTACTATACGTGATACATAAGTGTTTTGGAACAAGATGAATAGTTTGGACCTATTCAAAAATAACAGGGTGCCCAAGCGATACACCTTAACGCTCTTCGAGTCAGCAAACACCGCAGTAATAATAAAAGGGCGTGTGAACGAAGAACAGTGTATCGCAGTGGACGATTCTGACCGCTCCCGAAATATCGGGGGCAACCGTAATGCTCGTAGGACTACGTTCCACGATGCATCTAGTATCGACATCACTTCCGGATTGAAGCAAGGTTTAACTAGATGTATCGGTACTGATAGACCGACGCTTTTGGCGGAGCATCGGCAACGCTGACAAGTATGGAGAATATTAATGTGTGTACTGTAAACAATACGAAGGTGCGAGTCTTCTCTTTCGAGGGAGACCAAAAATATTCTTCATCCTTTAGTGTTAACGTTACCGACTTTCCGTCAAAAAAAGTCAGATAGATTCCTTCAAATCAGTGGAAGGATATCTGTAAGGTGCAGTTCTTTGTGGAGTTGAATTGTTAAGGTGTTTTTGTTGAACGGTGCTTTTGTTTGTGTTTGTAAAAGCTTGTTCTTAATCTAGCATAAGCAAGACGATCGGTCAATACCCTGGCAACTATTTTATATGTGGAAAATACATCATCATGCCCTATTACCTTGTTCCTATACTGTTAAACAATCTATGTAGTATTCAATACATCGTTGTTTCTGTGTGTACGGAAATAATGAAAATTAATGATTTTAACGTAATATCGCCATTACAGTGCACAGATCACCACTATTCGCCTACTATTTCACTGACACCGGACAAGCCACCCTTGCCGACACGAGCATGTGCATCGGCTAGCAGTCTCACGACATCTCGTAGCCGTTATTCAGAGTTGGCGCTTTGCAGCAAGGCGATCCCATTCCGACCAGCTAACCGTTGCCCACCTGCTTCGTCGCATTGCCGCCCGTCGCAATAATGGCAATATCGTGTGCGGTGCGATTATGTCCTGTATGTTGTCGATGCTGCGACCGTGTACGTATTTCGTCGTTTTTGGTTGCTGACGCGACATGCCGACTTAATCGATGCCAATATCGCTCATTTTTCCAACTAAATGGACCACCTGTTAGAATTCAGCTATATTGCGATGCGGACCTGGATTAAAATGACGGATTTTTATATCCGCGAAAACGATCCTGTGCATAACTAATAAACTTTCTTAGCGCCTGGATACTTTTGTATTCAGAATATATACATATTTTCCTCAGGTTCATGAGCTTATAGACACTCGACGTCGCACTACTCTCCCCTATAAGCCTGTTTTCGATGAGGCTATCTAGTGTTCCATCCACGTGTTCAGACACTAGGCTGAATTGTGGACAAAACACGTGGTATTTATTACCTAAATAATCTTCTAGAAAGTTATTGACACAAGCGCTTTCACAAACTATTATAGGGGTAGTCCTGAATAAAAAACTTATACAGGGCCCAAAACAAAAAGCCATTAAAAAAACTCCACAAAACAACCGTTCCTCGCAGGCGGTTGTTTTATTTTCCCTCGTTTTTAGCCATATATGCAGTCCTCCCCTTGTGATACCCAGTGCATTCAAACCAAATAAAATCACCCTCAGCGATGAAGGTGATTTTTATATATAAACATTAAATAATTATTTCGTGGTGGAGCTGCCGGGTACTGCCCCCGGGTCCGAAAGGTAACCTGCTATTCGTCTACAAGTTTAGTCTGAATTAACTTTTAACGACTCATGGGCCTGAGATCCAGACATAAACGGCTCATTCGTCACGCTGTAAAGTGTTCCCGGCGACCGCAGCTGCCCGGTCAAAGGGTAAGTGGCATATAAATAACATTGTCCCCCTCTATGCTACCTCGGGAAGAATCAATGGCTTCGGTGATTAAACTAAAGCTGGCGCAAAAGAAGGAGCACGGAACGCTGCAGCAAAAACTGCCTCGAGCTGTGAAGCCTTTTCTTTTACAAATGTAGATGCGTTTGCATTTAAAATTGTGCACTAACGTGTGCGTACGACTTGCAAAATAACCTGTTAATGTCCTCTCGTCGAAGCTATATCAGCCCCACGATATTCTTAACTATAGCACTTTTACCCTTGAATTACCATATTTGCTGAGAGTAAGCTGAGAGAATGATAGCCCACATCCCCACTATTGCATTAATCGGTTTTGACGGCGCACTCGTTGACGTCGAGGCTGACCTGAAACAGGGGTTACCGGCTATGCATATCGTCGGGATGGGCAATAAGGCTGTTGAGGAGGCCCGAGAAAGGGTCCGCAGCGCTATCGGCAACTCGCTACTCGACTTCCCCACCCGTAAACTGGTTATTAACCTCGCCCCGGCAGAACTGCCAAAGGATGGCGCGCATTTCGACCTACCCATAGCCCTGTCGGTCCTTATCGCCAGTGGTCAGCTAAAGCAGTCGGACGTATCGGGGGCGGTATTCGCCGGCGAACTGTCACTCAGCGGTGAACTACGTTCGATTAGAGGGGTCATTACGATCGCCGAAGCTACCCGCGAATCCGGATATACCCAGTTATACATACCAAAACCCAATACTTCCCAGGCGGCACTGATTGAGGGTATTGAAATCATAGGGGTCGAGAGCCTAAAAGAATTGTTCCTCCACCTCAAGAAAGAATCCTTGATTGCCCCGACAGTAGCACAGCCACTGATAGCCCCTCCACCACCCCAGTTATTGATCGACGACGTACAGGGTCAAGATCAGGCCAAGCGCGCCCTCGTGATCGCTGCAGCTGGTCGACACAACCTGTTGCTGTGCGGACCACCCGGTGCTGGCAAGACAATGTTGGCTCGTGCACTTGTCGGATTACTCCCACCCCTGTTACAGGCAGAAAGTCTGGCCGTCACCAAGATTCATAGTATGGCTGGCGAGATCGAGAAGGTTATTACCTCTCGCCCCTTTCGTGCACCCCATCACACCACGAGCTCGATTGCCATGATCGGCGGTGGTGGCAAACCACGCCCAGGTGAAATCAGCCTGGCACACCTGGGAGTGTTATTCCTCGATGAACTGCCCGAATATCCCCGCGCCACGCTCGAAGCCTTGCGCCAGCCACTCGAAGATCGGTCGATTTCAATTGCTCGTAGTAACGGCCGGATTACGTACCCGGCAGACTTCATGTTAATCGCTACAATGAACCCGTGTCCATGCGGTTATTACGGCGATCCGGACAAAGAATGTGTGTGTTCAGCTATCCAAATTCAAATGTATCAGAAGCGTATTTCGGGACCACTTTTGGACCGAATTGACCTCGTCTTGAACGTCACAAAGGTCGATCACAACAGATTACTGGACAGGAAAGTGTTGAAAGAAAATCAACAGTCTAAAGTGTTTGAACACATAATTAGTGCACAGGTCCTTCAACAGCGTAGATATAATAGTAGCAAATTATACAACGCATCACTCACCTCGTCAGGAGTCAAAACCCATACTACCCTCACCCATGATGCCAAGGCCCTGCTGCTCACCGCCTCCAAGCGTTTGGACCTGTCCGCCCGCAGCTATTTTAAGGTCATAAAAGTTGCTCAAACGATCGCCGACCTAGCGTGCAGTCCGGTCATTGAACCGGCCCATATTGCCGAGGCGCTGCAGTACCGTGCCCCTCCCCCAAATAGCTGATAAGCCTACCCCTTGTGTTACCTCGGTTAATTTGATAGTATAGATGCTGAGTAACAGGCAACAGAATTGCAGCTCAGATAACAAAAGGAATAAAGGAGTAATTATCAGTCAGTCAACACGTATTAACGAGCAGATTCGGGCAACTGAACTACGCGTTATCGGAGAATCCGGTGAACAACTTGGTATTTTAAGCCGTGCGGAAGCACTTAAGATGGCCGAAGAAGCTGGACTAGACTTGGTTGAGATTTCTCCTAATGCAGCCCCACCTGTTGCAAAGATTGTGGACTGGGGTAAATACCAGTACCAGAAGATGAAAGAGGCGCAGAAAAACCGCCGCAGCAACAAGCAGGGTGAACTCAAGCAAATGCGATTCGGCATGAAGATTGGACAGGGCGACCTCGAAATCAAACTCCGAAAAGTGCGTGAGTTCTTAGCAGAAGGACACAAGGTTCGCCTTCAGATCTTTTTCCGCGGACGTGAAAACGCTCACCGCGAACTAGGATATGAAATGGTGAAACGAATTGCCCTCCTTTTGGAAAATGACGCAGTTCTCGAGCATGAGCCGCAAATGGCTGGACGCAACCTCAGCGTTGTAATAAGGAGTAAACAATAATGCCAAAGATGAAGACACACAAAGGTACCGCTAAGCGGATCAAGATTACCAGTACTGGTAAATTGACTCGCCGCCGTGCATTTGGCGCTCACCTTCTTGCAAAGAAGAGTAAGAGCCGCAAACGACGTATCAACACGACTGCTCTCGTGACTGGTAGCACCGCTAAAAATATTAAACGAGCACTAGGGATTTAATTATGCGAGTAAAAAGAGGCGTCACAGCACGCGCACGACACAAAAAGATTCTCAAAGCCGCTAAGGGTATGCAACACAACCGTACACGTAGCTTCCGTCTTGCCAAGCAAGCCGTAACACGTGCACTCGAGTACTCATACCGCGACCGCCGCAATAAAAAGCGCGATCTCCGTGGACTTTGGATCACACGCATCAACGCAGCCGCACGTGCTGAAGGAACAACTTACGGAAAATTCATCGCTGGCCTAAAAGCTGCGAAAATTGAACTAGACCGCAAGATCCTTTCAGAACTAGCAGTGAGCGAACCAGCTGCATTCACAGCCATCGTTAAAAGCGTTAAATAGTCTCTACTATTTAACAGTTCAACGCTGAGGAAACAAAAATAACACCTGCAAGGGTGTTATTTTTGTTAAGAAGAGTGAGGCAGCCCAATTAAAAAACACCCATCGGGTGTTTTTTAATTGGGCAGTCCGCCTGTAAGCCGGGTTTTGTCTGGGACGACCATCTATCTAGCCCTGCAATTGCTTGCAGGATCAAGCGGGTAGCGACCGACGAACGAATAGCTCTTTATGCCGATCTCCTTGCAGCAGACAGGGTTTACCTTCTCCATATGTCACCATATGACGCTGTGGGCTCTTACCCCACTCATTTCACCCTTACCTCCTAGACCGAAATCAAGAAGGCGGTTTTGTTTCTGTGGCACTTTCCCTACGGTTGCCCGCGGTTGCCGTTAACAACTGTCATTATTCTATGCTGCCCGGACTTTCCTCTTACTTTTAAGGGCAAGCGGTCGTCTAGCGAACTGTCCAAGGGGTATTATACACTAGGCAGCAGCTTTTTGCTGGTCGTGCGCGTCCAGCGTCTTGTTGACCATGCCATCAGCTAACTGATTGAATTCTCGGCGAACGTGCGTAAATGTTACTTTATCAAACTGGGTCATAAGTTCGCGGATACGTTCGTGAACCGGCCAAAGTTCGCGGTTCTTTATCTTGTAGATTCCCTTCATCTGGTTCACTACCAACATACTATCGATTTTAAAGTCGACACGCGTCAGCTTTAATTCGATCGCTTTCTCTAACGCGAACCTGACACCTTGGTACTCGGCCTGGTTGTTGGTCGTAATTCCAAGGTATTCGCCACCTTCGGCGATGACGTCCCGGTTAGCATCAACAATAATATAGCCGGCGGCTGACGGGCCAGGATTACCGCGTGATCCCCCATCTGTAAATATTGTCACCGCACCATCTGATGTATTTTTTGCACCTGCAAGCTTAACCGTTTTAAAGGTCTTATCTGTTATCTCGGCTTGTTGAATGATCCCTAGTAGCAGCTGGGTCAGATCGGTCAGTTCAAATTGTTGAAAATCCGACATCGCGTGCCACTGGTACTTGTTATAATTTCCACTGAGCTTGATTGGTCGACCATCGCTCACTGGTGTGACGAGGTAGACGATGACGGCGTATTGGATGCCCCGGTCATCGTGATCGATATAGGTGACGGCATCAAACAGCTGAGTTGATTGAATATGCATGCCCATGTCATCGTGCAGGTAGCGGCGCAGCGCGTCTTCTGGCTGCTCGTTGTAGGCTAGCTTGCCGCCAGGTAGTTCGTACTTATTTAAGATTGTCGGGCGACCGTTAGCGCGGCGCAGGATCAATGCCTTGCCGCCGTTGTTGATAATCGCTCGTACTGATAAACGCTGCTTCATGTGTATGTTTATTCCGTTCACGCTTATTGTAGCACAGGCCTTATTGTGAAGATAAGTGAAAGAAAAAACCCACAAGATGTGAGTTTTACAGAGATGGTTGCCAATAAGTGCTATGTGACCCAGAGGAAAAACCTAGACGATATGATATTCCCCGCGTACGTGCAAGGTGGGAAACCTCAGTCTTATTCCACGGAACCAGACAATCTTGATCTCCCAATGATATGATATCGGAAAATCATATGCGCCTAGGCTTCGTAGCCCTCTGGGTCCTTCCTATTATACACCCGATTCGAAACTAGACCCTGAAGATACCGGCGAAAATGCTTATGAAAAAGTTGATAGCCCCTTGGATAAACTGTCCAATCGGCCCGCTGGCAAAAAGGATAATTGCAAAGACAAAGAAGACGCCGAATCGCTCGATAGCGCGCATCCCTGTTCGGACGAACTCAGGCGCCAGTGCATAAAGGACACGTGATCCATCTAGTGGCGGGAATGGCAGGATGTTAAAGATAAAGAATCCAAGGTTGACGGTAAAGGCCGTTACTAGGATCTGCGAACCGATACCTTCTAGTGGTGCACCGATGATCGCCCAGATACCAAAGGTAATGAATGCCAAGACGAGGTTTGTCAGTGGACCGCCGATGGCAATAAGGGCCGCACCCCACTCGCCACCCCTGACACGGTCGGGGTTGAACGGGACCGGCTTGGCACCACCGAAGATCGGTGCGCCCAAGATAGCAAGCCCTAGCGGTAGGATAATCGTGAGGAACGGGTCGATGTGTTTGATCGGGTTAAGGGTCAGGCGGCCTTGTAACTTGGCGGTGTCATCCCCCAGCCAGTAGCCGATAAAGGCGTGCATTGCTTCGTGCAATGTCATTGATAACAAGATAACTCCGATAACGATTGCGATGTAAAGTATTAATTCCATTGCTATCCATTATAACAGCTTGACTCTTGGGGTCAAAAGAGTTAAAATGAGTAACATTGTCCAAGATAACTTGGAAGATTTAATGGAAATAAGGAAATAGATCATGGTTGCACGATGCGAACTCACTGGTAAAGGAAAGCAATTCGGAAACAACGTTAGCTTCTCTTTGCGTCGCACTAACCGCGTTTTCAAGCCTAACCTCCAAAAGAAGACTTTCATGTTCGAAGGCGAAAAAATCACTATGGTTCTTTCAACACAAGCCATCCGAACACTCAAGAAAAAGGGAATCCTCGCGAAAAACGGAAACGGCATCGCAGCCTAATCCCCCTTCATTCAGAAATGAATCAAAAAACCGCCAATCTGGCGGTTTTTTTTGTTGGACTTATAACCTCTTGATATCGAAAGTAATACCCATAGGGTAACTCGCGGGTATTAGCCGCGAGTTAAATGAACGATAGTCAGCGCTGTCGGAAGCAAAGTTGACTGTTTGAGCTTGTACTTTGGCATTTCTTCAACCGGAGCACCGAGTTCCTTCACGAAAATATCGAGAGATTCCTGGGCAACTTCATATTTCAGATCGTTTTCTGCAAAGTGGACTGGAATGACGACTTTTGGATCGATCTTGCGTGTAAGGTTTGCGGCGCCAGTTGCATCAAGGGTGTAGCCGTTGCCACCAACTGGGATAATCAATACGTCGATCAGACCAAGTTCTTCAAGCTGCGTATCGCTAAGCTTTTCGTAGATGTTTCCGAGGATCGCAACGCGGATGTCGTTGACTTCAACACGGTACATCGTCGAAAGCAGTGGATCAGATTCGCTATCAAGGTGGCGCTGAGCCGAAATACCCTTAATGTCGAATTCACCAACACCGTATTCGCCTGGACCTTCGATGTTCAAACGAGCAGCCTCGTTGTTGAGGGCAAAGCGAGCTTCGGTCGCCAATTCAACGGCGTCTTTCGTCGATGCGTCTTTTAGTCCTACAAGGGATAATTTTGGATCAGTAACTAATGTCGACTTCTTTGTCGAGATAACGACTGTATTTGCACCTTTATATTCAACTTCAAACATATTTTTCTCCCCTATTCGGTATTATTTCTGACTCAGGACATTATCTTTGTCGATAGCAACGTTGTGCTTGGAAGCCAGGATTTCAGTTATAAATTTATCACGGACACTTAACCGGTAGTAAAAGTCTTCGTACGGCAATACGCTGTAGTTCAACTCACGACCTTCGAGCTTTTCGATGATACCCATCGCGGCTTTGACTTTGGCGGTCGACAGCGTTCCAACCAACAGTACATCAACTGCACTGGTTGAACCCTTCACCAAGACCCCCGAAAGAATCGCTAGGCGAAGCGCCGAGATACCAGAGATCGCGCTCAGGTACTGCTCGTTGACACTGCTGTCAGTGACCGCGGCCGGCTTGCTGGTATTAATCGGCTCGTTGGCAAAGATAGCCCGCAGCGCTGTGTAGTAATCGTAGCGCTGGTTCACTTGGTAGTAGAGTTTGTTGTCACCAGAATCGCTGGTGATCACCCCTACTTCCAACATGTTCGCTAGTTCGCGGCGAACGGAATTGATTTGTTCATCAATAAGACGAGTGATTTCGCGGACATAAAAAGATTGTCCAGGATGGTTCAAAAAAAGGTGCAATAACTTGACCCGCGTCTTTGAGCCGAACAGTGCATCAATCATAATATTTTACCTTTTCCCCTCGTATAACTTTCGTGTTCTATCATAACACGCTTCCACCTCCTACGCGAGGCGTGTACCGATGTAATTTTTGACTGACTCAAGCGGCAACCATTCGATGAACTGGTTTCGTTTTAGCCAGGTCAGCTGACGCTTGGCGAGTTGCCAGTCAGCATTTTGATTACGGTACTTCAGTTCGTCTTCGGTAATGAGTTTGTCCAGGTAAGCATGTGCCAGGCGGTAAATATTTCCCGTCATTGCTTCGCTTTCCCAGCCATACATATCGCCCAATGTCTTTGCCTCGGCGACGACTCCATCGTCAAATAATTGTTCAGCCCGTTGGTTGATTCGTTTACGAAGCTCGTCACGATCCGTTGTGATACCTACAATGATGCAATTATTAATTGGCTGATCTAACCTCTTGGCGCTTGTGCTTTTGAGTTCGATCGCCCGGATGACATAGCGCTTGTTTTTGTCATTCTCCGGCAAGGTAATGTTGTGTTGAATACAATACTTATGCAAATCTTCCAGGGTCATTTCCTCTAGTTTTGCCCGCAGAACCGGGTCGGCAGCTGGACCGAATTCGTAATCAAAGATGACAGCGTCAATATACAAACCGGTCCCACCCACTAGGATTGGCAGGTGTCCCCTGCTACGGATTTCGGCGATCTTTTGGACCGCATAGGCTTTGAAATCAGCTGCCGAGAAAGCTTCGCCGGGTGTCATGATATCCAGCCCCCAGTGTGGGACGCGGGCTTGGTCGGCCTTACTAGGTTTGGCAGTGCCGATATCCATACCTTTAAAAATCGTCCGCGAATCGGCTGCAATGATCTCACCACCATACTGCTCGGCTATCTCGATAGCGACACCAGACTTACCACTGGCGGTTGGCCCAGCGATAACGATAAGGGGACGCTCTTGGTTTATTGGAGTGGCTGCCATCGGATCTCCTTAAAGTTATCGACAATAAAATCTGTACAGGTAATGCCTTCAGCCAGTAGATGTTCGGCTTGGACCTCACGGCCACCATAGTAGCCGCTGGCTAACCCGCCGAAACGGTTCACTAATCGGTGCCATGGCAGTTCTGTGTCACCATGGTGCGCCATCCCGCCGACCACACGAGCAGCATACGGATGACCAGCCAAAGCAGCCAAGTCACCATAGGTAGTAACGCGCCCTTTTGGCACCTGGGCCATTAGGGATTCTACCTTTTGACGAAATTCATTACCTGGCAAGTTGGGCGATCTCCCTTTGAACATCGGCCCAGCTGTCACACTTCACGATATCCATTTGCAGTCCTGATTGCTGGTTCCAGGGATAGGCACCAAACAACAAAGCCCCTTCTTTCGGGAGGCCATGCGCCATCGCATCTTTCAAATGACGGGCAACGTCATCGATAAGGATGTCCGCCTGTAGACGAGCCCGAGCCTCTCCTTTTGAACCGGTAAAGCCGACAAGCTCCAACGAGGTGAATACGCCTGGCATATAGTTATCTAAAATATACTGCGTTACTTGCCTATCCTCTTCGCGTCGAGCTGTGAGGACATGCAGCTCATGATCTTTCGCTAGTTCTTGCAAGGCAGCGACGGTGTCGGGCGTCGGTGCAAGGTTTCGATAGGCGTCGGTATTCATTAACTCGGTAATGCGCAACTGGAACGTCTCAGCATCGGTTTGCCAAGGAATATCAGTGTCCTGATGCGATTCAGCCAGTGTGACATTCGTATCGTATGCCAGGTTATAAGCATCGACGAAGTATGGTGTTGTCTGCAACAGCACGTCGTCGCAATCAATCGCGATAACCAGTCGCCGCATACTATAGCGCCTTTAAGTATGCAGCCAAGTTGTCGAGTGATACTTTTTCTTCACCGGCTTGGGTGCGAACGCTGACTTCGCGGTTATCTTTGTCTTGCTGTCCGACAATTAATTGGGCAGGTATTTTCCACATCGTTGCTTCACGAATCTTTTTACCAAGTGACTCGTTGCGATCATCAACAGCGTATCGAAGTTCGTTGTATTTCAATGGTGTCATAAGAACAACACCCTTGAGCACCTCTGTTATTTCAGCGACATAGTCTAGGACCGTGTCGTTGATTGTCAGGATACGGATCTGCTCTGGTGCTGCCCAGAATGGGAACCAACCGCCTGTGTGCTCGATAAAGACACTGAGGAATCGCTCGATTGAACCCAGTAGCGCACAGTGAATCATGACAGGCGTTTTGGCACTGCCGTCTTGGTCGGTGTAGGTCAATCCGAAGCGTCCCGGTTGGACAAAGTCGAGCTGGACGGTCGCAACTTGGTGCTCACGGCCGATAGCGTCAGTCGCCATAAAGTCGATCTTTGGACCGTAAAAGGCAGCTTCGCCGTCTTGCTCGTAGAACTCAAGTTCGTTAGCAATCACGGCTGCTTTTAGTTGGGATTGGGCAGATTCCCAAAGTTCCATATCGCCTAGGTAGCCTTCACCTTCATCGCGGTATGACAAACGAACGCGCAGCTTCATGTCGATAGTTTCGTAGAGTTCGCGGGCACTGGATAGCAAGTTATGAATCTCAGCCTCGATTTGATCAGGTCGCGCAAAGACGTGGCTGTCATCCTGAGTCAGTGAACGGACACGGTTCAATCCCCCAAGTTCACCGGTCTTTTCATCGCGGTAGTCAGTAGTGGTCTCTAGGTAGCGAATTGGCATATCCTTGTAGCTACGTGGTGACGAGGCAAAGATCTGCGTGTGGTGCGGGCAGTTCATCGGCTTCAACGCGAAGTTATCGCTGGTTTCTTGGCTGGTAACAAGGAAAAGTTCATCGCCGAATTTCGCCCAGTGCCCTGAGGTCTCGTACAGTTCCTTCTTGGTAATATGCGGGGTAAAGACTTTTTGAAAGCCAAACCCTTGGCGTAGTTGATTTGAGTAGCCACTCATAATGTCGCGCAGGACCGTTCCACGAGGCGTAAACAACGGCAGTCCAGGACCAACTAGGTTTGAGATCGTGTAGAGGTCGAGCTCTTTACCGAGTTTGCGGTGATCGCGTAGCTTGGCCTGCTCGAGGCGCTCGAGGTGCTGATCAAGTTCTTCCTGAGTAGCGAAGGCCACCCCGTACAGACGTTGCATCTGTGGGTTGGTGTCCTTACCGCGCCAGTAGGCACCGGCGACACGCAGCAATTTAAAGGCGCCGACGTCTTTGGTGTTGGCAACGTGTGGGCCACGGCAGAGGTCGACGAAGTTCCCGTTCTTGTAGAACGAGACGTTTTCGACGGCTGATTCGCCGTTTGTCGCTAATCCCAACTCACTGACGTCGAGGTCTTTGGCAATAGTAGTCCCCGATCGCTTCAGGTCATTAAGGAGTTCTTCTTTGTATGGTTGGTTATTCTGGCGTGCCCAGTCAATTGCTTGGTCGATTGGCATCTCAAAGCGCTCGAAGTCGTCACCGTATTCGATGATGCCACGCATCTGCTTTTCGATCTTGGCGAAGTTCGCCTCTGAAATTTTCTTCTCGCCGAGGTCGATGTCGTAGTAGAAGCCGTTATCGACCACTGGGCCGACGCCGAACTTAGCTTCTGGCCAGATACGTTGGACTGCAGCGGCAGTAATGTGTGCCAGACTGTGTCGCATTGCGTGAAGTTGATCGTCGTTCATAATGTGTACTCCTTTAAAATTGTTTGTGAAAATAAAAAAACATACGATAACGAGGTTTATTGGTATAAATCTGCATATCGTATGTCTCGGGTCCAGCTACTGCCAGACGGTTCCACCGGACTTTTACTTATGAGAGACGTTACGTACGTCTGCACTCCGACGGAGTTCGAAAGCTAGTGAGGCTTTGTCATTACTCTACCGGTTATTATACCATATACGCCGGTTATATTGATTCCTGACCTCTATTCTGGTACCATTAAAAGGCTTTATAAGTATCGTGCACGTTGGCATGGGTCCTTAGCTCATTTGGCTAGAGCGCCTCATTGACGTTGAGGAGGTGAGAGGTTCGAATCCTCTAGGACCCACCAAATTTATGAATTGACCTCTTCGGAGGTCTTTTTTTGTTGCCCAATCACCCCTTTTAACGGGGGTGATTTTGTTTTCCCCACAGCCTACGCAACTTATCCACCACCCTCCCCGACCCTTAACCATAAACGATATATCACAGGCGGTATTTCATGTGAATACGTGTTCCATTGACATTTCATTCCTATTATGCTAATATGTATACATGTCTAAGAAACAACAGATTGAATCACACCAGACTCCATCAGCACTTGATCGCTTTTCACTCGGTTTCGAGTATGACAAGACGCTCCAAGAGATCAAACGCGAAGTACGTATCCGTACGATCTAATCCACACCTCGTGAATAACGACCGAACCTCCCGCCATTACGACGGGAGGTTATTTGTTTTACGACGTAATGAAAACGACGCCCAGATGAGCGTCGTTCTATGTAGCAGCCTCCAAATGGAGGTAAAGTCTACTTCTTCTTGGCGTGGCTAGCGTGCGCGAGCGCCTTCTTCTTAGCAGCAGTCGCGTAGGTCTCTTTACTGGTAACATCAAACTTCGTGAGGTACTTACCAAATAACAGACGTGTCTGTGAGTACAAGGCTGCCGAGGCGCTATAGCCGATAGCAGTCACCGGCATCAGGAACCATTGCAGCAACATACCAAGGGTACGGTGGCGCTTGTAGCGTTCTGGTCGCGGTGGCAACATCTTGAAGGCCAAGAAGACGGTAATGAACAGACCGATCAAGGCAATACGTTGCACGAAACTAATCGTGTCAGGCAGTTGGTGCGCCACAACGTCGTGATACGCCTGGTTATTAATGAATAATGGCACCCAACCACCGACAGCAACCAAGATAGCGACAGTCGCCAGCGTCAGGTGTCCATCGATCAGCACAATCAGCTGTCCAATGCCGCGTAACAGCGGTACGTTACGTTTCTTGTTAAATACCCGTGTTGCTACGTATGGCACGTCAGAGGCACCGTAGGCCCAGCGACGGAGCTGGATAAACTGCGCCTTGAGTGTCTTTACGTAGGTTGTATCCAGCACGGCGTCCTGATAGATCGGAACGTATAGCGGAATCACATCGTAGTTACCGTTAAAGTAAAAATAGCTGCGCCAGTACTGGTGACCGTCTTCTACGATCGTACGGGTACTCCAGAAGTCCATCTCAACCAGCGCTTCCATTGGCTGCGAGTGTGAGGCGAAGTTACGTAGGCTGTGTGGGCGCATTGAGCTAATGATGTTCCAGAACGAGTTACCGGTCGCGATGACACGCATTGGTGCCGGAACGTCCCAAATATTGTTGAGGAACAGTGAGATTGGCTGGAACGCCAGGTGCTTGCGGTCTTCGTGGACGATGAATTCGTACGTTACGTAGTCGAAGTACGTCGCGTGAGGTCGGTTATCAGAGTCGAGCGTCGTAATGATGACGTTTTTGTACTCGATCCCCTTCTCATCCATCCAGCGTTGCATATGTTTGCCGGCGAAAGTAATGTTTCCACCCTTACCAACGACTTCGTTGGGCAGGTCACGCGGGTGCTTCACAAGGACAAAATCAACGAACTTCGAGGCAAACTTCTTTTGCAGACGAAGGGCGGTCTTTTCCATGTCAGCACCACCACGCTCTTCGTAGGCCAGAGCGATAACGAGACGAGACTTGTCGTAACTGGTCGCCAGTAGTGACTGGACGGTCGGTTCGAGGATCTCGTACGCCTCATTATAGGCAGCAATAATTACTAAGTTATAAAGTTCTGACGGTTTCGGAAACGCAGCTGGGTCGGCAGCGGCTAAACGGAGGTTATCAACGTGGACGGGCATCGCAAAAGCTTTGGAATGGCTATTGGCGCGTAGTTCATATGACTCAACGGGGTTTTCAAGGTCTTCGAGGCGTTCGCGCCAGTTCAGTTTCTGGGCTTTCTCAAGGTTATTGCGTCCACCAATGGTGTGATACGCGATACCGACGGCTTTCACCAGCAGTGTCACAATGATCAGCATCAGATACACGGCAGCCAATAGTGGTGAAACAAGCGACAGAACGATTAAGAGAATCAGCGCTCCCCAACTGAGCAGTGCGGGTACCATTTCAAAGAAGCGGTACGCTTTGGTTCGTTTACCAAGGGGAATTTCGAGATCAATCACTGAGTGTTACTACCTTAAAACCGGACTAAACCGGTGACCATACGTTAATAATTGAAAATGCTGTCATCCAGGCGAAGATCAGCACGCCGATCCCCATCCAAGCGAACATAATCGCCAACGGGTGACCCTTTGTAATATAGATTTTGATAGCGATGGTGATGTGCAAGAATGCTACCAAGATCGCAAAGCCACCGAAGGTTAACAGGTAGAACCATTGGTCCCGGTATAGGTGTGTCACACCGTAGGCTGTGTAGTGTGTCACCAGCTGTAACTCACTTGGCTGCACGAATAGAAGGATATATCCGACGAATAATGCCGCAATCACCAGGGTAACGACAGTCAGAATCGTTAAATAACGATTAGTAATAAGTTCTTTGAATGAGGTTTTGATAGTATCTAATCGCATATATATGGAGCCGTTGTCCGGGATCGAACCGGAGACCTACGCTTTACGAAAGCGCCGCTCTACCATCTGAGCTACAACGGCACGTATTCCTTCCAGCCATTATAGCATTGGGGCCTATGAAAATAAATGATAGGACTACGGTTGCCATCAGGGACAAAAACTGGTAAAATCCATAGAGTCTTTGGCCGGACAACCACAACTCGTGGGCTCGTAGTGAAGCTGGCCTATCACGTCTCCCTGTCACGGAGAAGATCGCCGGTTCGAATCCGGTCGGGCCCGCCAAGAAATTATATCGAAGACCTCAGAAATTCTGCGGTCTTCTTTTTTATAGCCAGCTTATCCCCTCTTATAAATAATATGAAAGCAACATTAACCCAACAATAAAATCCGCACACGCTGCGGATGATTTTTTATAATAAGAATTGTGCGGGGCCTGTTCGATCGCCATCAGCGGGCCCAATGCACTTTGACAAGCAGAATTGAGAAACATCAGGCGAGCAATGAGGCCCACAGCTTTACGACCTTTTTGCTCATCTGGTGTGTTCAGAATACACACGTTCCGTATGGAATAGCACCGTCGCCAGGATGGGCGGAAAGTACTACCGTGAACAAGAACAAAGCAACGCTTCGGTACTCCTTCGGGGAGATAACGGTCCGGATCGGCACCGACGGCAACGTCGATCAGCCCGACCAGATCGCTGACCACATGCTGTCGACTGCGACGGCCGCGCTCGGCGCCGAGGCACTCCACCTCGGTATCACGCAGGCGCAGCAGCAGGGCAACGAGGACGCCCTCGACCAGACCTGCAAATCGACGGTCGAGTTCGGCGAGATCACGGTCACGGCCGAGATCACGTTCAACCTGAAGCAGCGCATCTCGAAGCGGACGATCAACGACGTCGTCTTCCGCAACGTTCTGCCGATCGTCTGGCAGACAGCCGGACTGTACTTCGGCGACCGTCGCAGTGACTCGACGTCACAGGCGCCGCTGACTCAGCGCCAGCGCACCGAGAGCACCAAGCACCTCGAGGCGGTGTTCGCGCTCGACAGCAGTGCCGACACCCAGCGCCAGGAAGCACAGCGCGAGCAGCAGCTCGCCGGCAGCCGCTAGGCGTCTAGGTAACACAACGGTCGCGACAGGCAGAAATGCCGGGGTGATGTATTCTACATCTCTTCTGCTTGTCGCGATCACCTCATTAACAAAGTCCCGAGCAGGACTTTTTCTTGTACAAATTGACTTGAATCAAGCTCTGTTCTACTATGCAGACATCTCCCCTGTTAGTTTTTTCGCTAACAGGGAAAAAGAAGTACCCCACATCATTCGCTGCACTATCCAGAATAAGGACGTGATCATGAACAAAAGAACTGTTGTTGCCGGCGTGATTGGCATCGGCTTGGTGCTCCTGCTCGCAGGCTGTACCGCCACCCCCAACGCTATGGTTGGAACACCGGCAGCGAGTGGCGCCAGCGCTGGGTTCCTACTGGGAATCTGGCATGGCCTAATCGTGATCTTCACATTCATCGGGTCGTTGATCTGGCCAGGAAATGTCGGGATCTACGAAGTCCATAACATCGGCGTACTGTACGATGCCGGCTTCGTACTCGGACTCGCTATCCTGTTCGGTGGCGGCATTTTCGGCGGATCACGCCGGAGATGACATGGCGACACTAAAGCGCCTCCTAAAAAAGTACAAATGGATCGCGGTCGCCTACCTGCTATTGTTGGGAGCGATCATCGTCCATGGCACGGCGCGAGTCATTCGCGTTGCCACCAACGCAGATACTGTATTCACGACCATGCCGCGCACCGTCGACGAACTGAATACAAAGTTCTGGACGGCGCAGCAGCAGTTCACTGAATACGACACGACGCTGCCACAGACGATGCTCGAACACCAAGTTGTGTTGACTATCATCTTGATCGCCATCGCTCCATTCGTCATAGGATGGGTCGCGTGGCGGTCATGGCGTGCCACCCGTCGGTTCATTGCAGCCCGGTCCCAGGATCAGGCAAGCGCGGTTCAATCCGCCACCGTGCAATGAAAAAGCCCCGCCATCTTCGTGATGTCGGGGCGCTTTTCTTATCTGTTAAAATCTAATATATGTCGACTTTGAACACATTATTTATTCATGTGAAATCGCTCGGCAACATAGTCCCAGTCGACCACATGCCACCAGGCAGCGACGTAATCGTCGCGCTTGTTCTTGTAGTCCAAATAGTATGCGTGCTCCCAGACATCGAGTCCGAGGATTGGTTCGGGCTCGCCGTTCATCAGTGGAACGTCTTGGTTCGAGGTCGTCACGATCGAGAGGCCTGGCTGTAACCATGCCCAGCCGCTGCCAAATACCGCCAAA
>Ga0247803_1000294_pt1 | contig 29398 bp, 26 predicted proteins | sample UWRJL014104B1_FD_180928 | JGI IMG/M metagenome (GOLD analysis project Ga0247803, IMG submission 180928) | Plant litter microbial communities from Arlington Agricultural Research Station in Wisconsin, United States - UWRJ-L014-104B-1 | ecosystem: Environmental > Terrestrial > Plant litter >...
CATCGCCAGGGCCACGTCGTAGTAGCCCACCGAGTAGGTCTCGCCGTTCCAGATGCCCAGCGTGCTGGGCAGGTTCTCGTCCAGGTCCACGCTCAGGTCGAGCGGGGTGAGGTACTTGGCCCAGGCCCAGTTGGGCACGTTGGGGCCGTCGATGTCGACGATGCAGGGCAGCTTGCCGGATGCGGCGGCCGCGATGACCGAGTCGTTGTAGGAGGCCTGCGGAAAAGCCTGCAGCTTCACCGTGGTCTCGTCCTGGCTCTTGTTGTAGCCGTCGACGATGGCCTGCACGGCGGCCAGCTCTTCGGTGTTGCCGCCGTTGTGGGTCCAAATGGTGAGTTCACCGTTCTTGCCGTCCGAGCCGCCGGCCGTGCCGCTGGCGCAGCCGGTCAACGCGGCAACGAGACTCGTGGCGAGTACACTCGCTACGATCAGGCGCTTCTTTGCGTGTCTCATCTTCATTCCTTCTATTCGGGGTGTGTGGGGGAGTGCATCGGTGGGAGCGCCGATCGTCGCGGCCGTTCCAGCGGCCTCGAAGTAGGGGGTTGGCTCGTCGTCGCGTCAACGCGGGGGCGGGCCGACTGACTGCCGCAGCACCAGCGGGCACGGCATCTGAATCTGTTGCGGTGCCGAGTCGGCCTCACCGGCCAGTTCGGCGGCAAGCCGTTCGATGGCCCAGCGGCCCATTTCGTAGTGCGGCAGGGCGATCGAGGTGAGGCCGGGCAGCAGCGCGTCGGCGAGAACCTCGAAGTTGTCGATGCTCACAATGCTCAGGTCCCGTGGGATCTCCAGGCCGGCCAAATGCGCTGCCTGGTACGCGCCCATCGCCATCCGGTCGTTGAAGCAGAACAATGCGGTGGGCCGGTCGGCCAGGGCCAGCACCCGGCTGGCCGCGTCGCGGGCCGGTGCGGTCATGGACTCGCCCACGGTGACGAGGGACTCGTCGAACGGGATGCCGTGTGCGGCCAGCGCCGCGCGGTACCCGGCCAGGCGGCCGCGGGTGGCGGGAATGTCGTCGATGTTGCCCAGGTAGCCGATGCGTCGGTGGCCGGCGGCGAGCAGGTGTTCCATCGCGGTGAGGGCGGCGCCCTCTTCGTCGGGCACCACCGAGGAGAGGTCGGTGCGGTCGCTCGAGGCGTCGAGCAGCACGGTGGGAATGCCGGTCAGCGCCGCGGGCAGTTCAACGGCCTGGTGGTACATGCGGGCGTAGATGATGCCGTCGACGCTGTGCTGCAGCAGCGCGTCGATGCCGCGGTCTTCGATGCGGGAGTTGCGGTTGGAGTTGACCACCATGAGCACCTGGTCGTTGGCGGCGGCGGCCTCCTGCGCGCCGAGCAGCACGTTGCCGGCGTAGGGCGTGGTGGAGATCTCGTCGCTGACGAAGCCGATGATCTGCGAGCGCTTGCTGCGGAGTCCGCTGGCGAGCCGGTTGGGCGCGTAGTTGAGGCCCTCGGCCACTGACCGGACGCGTTCCCGGGTGGCGTCGCTGATCTGGCCGCCGCCGCTGAGCGAGTGCGACACGGTCGTCACAGAGACGCCGGCCGCGGCCGCGACCTCTCGAATGCCCACACGCTTGCTCATCATTGAACCCATTCCCAAAAACGTTTTTGTTGATCTGGGTGAGAGCTTACATAAACGTTTTTGTGGATGTCAAGCGTCTTATCTCAGGCGACGCAACGGCAAACCTTTTGTGCGCCGGTCCCGCAGGGAAACGCCGCTAGTCCTGCCGGGCGCAATTGCGAAAAAATGCCTTTGACGCATTGACGTCTCCGGACTACCCGACGTGCTCGAAGCCCTTGTGGCCCCTTGGTCGCCAGACCCAAGCGTGGCACCATTTACCATGGGTATCTTTGAGTCCGTTGCACGCGCGTTCGGCAGCCTCCGCCCGCTGTCCGACGAGGAACTCGAAGAACAGCGTGAGGCGTTGCGACTGCGTTACGTGGCCAGCGGGGACGTCGACGAGGCAACGAAGCTGTACCACGAGCTGCATCGCTACGACGAAGAATTTACCCGCCGTGCAAACGAGGCCTACGAACGGGAGAACCCGAATCCGCCCGCGCGCATATACCGCGAGCATGGTCGGTACCTACCGAACGACGATTAGTCGGCACGGTGCGGCGCTCACGCATTTTGCGGCTAGAAGCTGAGCAACACCGAAGGCTTCACCCCCGCGACCCGCGCGCCATGGTCCGTTAATGCCGTCGCGAAGGTGAAAGAACGCAGGCTCCGTCAGGCGAGTTCGCTGTCGACGGAGCCTGATTGCTATCGCCCCCGCACGGCAGGCCCGGTCCGAGGGTGAGTAGTCGTTGCCTCCGGGCGCACGCCCAATTCCTTCCTTGGGTGCTCGGTCTTAGTCATGCCTGAAGGTCTAGATGGGGATGCCATTGCTCGCTGTGAGGACGCCGCAGGACTGGGTGCATCTGCGCGGCACCCCGCGAATCACGCTTGCCCGCTTCTGGCACTGATAATGTTCTGATCAGGACTCAAAAAGGGAGTATTTGTGACCGTTAGTGCAGCGACCGAAGCGACTGCTGGCGCAGGGACTGTCGGCGCGAATAAGGTTCGTTCCAAGAATGGCGTTGCGAGAACTGATCTCAAGACAATCGATGATCAGGCTGGCAAGATCTGGACCGTCGCCCGCAAAACAGAAGTTGCAGAGGTGCAGATCGCGCGCGGACTGTCCGGAAAGGCCGACGCGCTCGCGAGCGGCGGTGGGTGGCGTGCCCGAATCGCCGCTCTTCGCCTGTATGGCGTAGTGACGAAGACCCGCGAAGGCTACTTCAAGATGACGGACCTGGGTATTGCTCTGGCCAACGTGGGCGACGAGGTCGGTCACCTGGAGGCTTTGCGGACGGCAGTGATGAGCATCCCCGCGAATGCGTCGATTTTGAGGCGGTACGAGGGGGGCGAGCTGCCGAGTCTCGACACTCTGGCGACGGAGTTCGAATTCACGTACTCCATGTCTAGTGGTGACGCCAATTCGGCCGCCAAGGTGTTCATCGCCAGCGCGAAGTACTCCGGGCTGGTCGACGACTCCGACTTCGTACATCGTGGAAACGCAGCGTCGGATACGGATGCTGATGACGGCCCGCTCGAGGACCTGTACGAGGACATGGAAGCCTCCGACGAACAGGACTCGGCCACCGGTGGGGCCGACGAACCGCGGGCTGCGGAGAGCGAGCCGTTCGACCCGTCCACTACCTACGTGAAGCAGGACCAGGCCCCTCGTCCCCCGGAAGCCTCGCCGGTAGGCGCTTCCCCGGTTGGACTGAACGTGAAACTCGACATGAGCGCGTGGGCCGTAGACGACGTGCTCCGCGTGCTCGCCGTGCTCGGCTTCGAGGCTCCCAGTGGATCCGAATGAGGACGGCGAACTCCTCTTCGGCGTCGAGCAAGAGGGCCTGCTAACCGGCATCCAGCGGCTAGGGACCGGTGACAGCGTGTTGGATGTGAAGGTCGCGCACGTCCTTGCACTCACCGGACTGTCCGAGGATGCCGAGCGACTGTCACCGTCAGGGTTGGACTTGTACCGCGCCGCGTTTGTCGTCCGCGATGCCGCCGCCGCCGCTCGGCTGCTAGGTCAGGCGCTCCGCGTGCTACTGCCCCTCCAGGTGTTCGCCCAGGAACTTGGTAACGCACCCGCCATCGCCGAGGAAGGGGCCGTGAGTTTGCTGGCGCTCCACCGCGTTGTCCCGCCTAGCTTCACGGCAGACGCGGCGCGGCCCACGCTTCGGTGGCTGAATAGTCTCGGCGTCATGGTCTACTCCCGCAAGCTCAAGACTGTACGGTTCGTCCCCGACGACCCAGGTGCAGCCAAGGCTGGTGAGGTGGCGAACCTCAGCGCGATGGTATCGCCTAGGACGCCGTTCTCGAACGTCGCCCGGCTCCGAAAAATCCTCCGCATTCAGTCCGGTGTGGTCACCTGGGCGGACCAGCACTTCGGCGCTCGCGCGTTCGAGGAGCTGGTGGACGAACTCGACCCGACGAAGGTCACCGCCCTGCGAATCATCTCAGGTACCGCGGCGGTATCGCCCAAGAGCTTTAAGGATTATGAACGCTTTCGGCAGGAAATGAAGACAAAGGGCATCGCTGTCGAGTGGCGAGTTGACACAACTCGTGAATGGCATGATCGGTGGCTGATTGATGACAATTCAACACACAACGTTCCGCCTGTGAACAGCCTTTTCGCGAACCAGTACTCCGAGATTTTGGCAACGAAGGAACGCCCACCAGTCGATGAATGGTGGACGCGGGCCACTCCCCGAACCGAATAGAGGAGCGAGCCAGCCGAGACACCTGCGTTCCGCTAAGGAGTCGGGAGTCTGTAGCGCAGGTGGGTCGGACGAAGTGCCTAATCGCTCGGAATCCAGTCCAGCCACATGCGCACTATTCCGCCCGCGGTCGCGATGGCCCCGTCAGTTCCCCAGGACGCGCTGATCCCGTCGACCACAAAGAGGTCAGTCCGCTGGTAGGTCTGGGCGTGGTCGACTTCGCCTTGCGTAAGCCGCACACTATCCACCTCGTCGCCGACCGAACCCTTGATCTCGACATGACGCTCAATCCCGTCCAACGTCAAGCGCAGGGCTTTCCGAGCTCCTCAATCTCGGTCGCGCCAGCGTTTAGGTAGTGCTCAACGGGCATACGGGCGGAACTAGTAGGTACCCGTCACTGCCGCCGGCGCACTGGCTGGTAAGTGTTTCCGTCGGGAAGGCGGTACAGCTGCGGGAACTGTCCCGACGCAGCCTGACCGAAACGCTCCGCCCAGAAGTCAACAAACCGCTCCAGGTCCCCGATGTCCAGGGGGACAACGCCGTACCCGAGTTGGATGGTACCGAACATAGCTTGGAATGCGGCGAGCCCTGCACTAGGCACAGCCCAGTGAGGCTGGTGCTCGAAGCCACCTCCCATGCTTTGCATGAAGCCCAACTCGAACCAAGAATATGAGCCCTCCGCTTCGAAGTCAGCGAAGTAGAGCGAGTGGGAACGGGAGCGCGTGCGATCGTGGTTCACGAGCCGGATCGCGCCGTAGGCGATGACATCGAACGGCGCTGACTCGCTGCCCGTAAAAGTCGATATGCCGGAAATGATTAGGTGAGCCTGGCCCAGCCAGAGCGTCACGCCACCGTCGCTTGAGCGAGATACCCCAGTCGCCGGGGCACTGTCGGAGATGAACTCGACTACCTCTTCAACAAGTGCCGCGTAGCCACTGCGGCAACTCTCCGCAAGAGCTTCCCTTCGCTCGCGTTCTGAACGGACTGTTTCAGCGGCGGCTTGCTCCGCGGCACGAGATTGCAGCACTGCCGACTGCGCAGCGGCGAGCGCGCTGCCGCCACGTGTTGCAGCTTCCGCCCCGGCCCGTCGAAGCCGGTCGATTAGATTCCCCGCCGCCGGACGCGCTCCGGGCGCTTTGCTCAGAGACTCGCTCACGATCCAGGACAACTTGCGGCTGCCGGGCAGGAGGTCCGGCACAGTGGACAGGTGTTGGGCGTGCAAGTCTTCATACGAGCCAGCAAATGGGCGCTGCCCACCGAGGAGCTCGTGCGCTATGACACCGAACGCATAGACATCTGTCGCTGCAGTCGCGTGCTCATACCGCCATTGCTCGGGCGCGGCATACTCAGCGGTAAAGGAGAGCTTTCGAGTATCGAGAGCCGTCGACGCGCCAGCGTACCTCGCGATTCCGAAGTCGCACAGCGCCCAAGCTCCGTTGAGATAAAGGAAGTTCTCCGGCTTGATATCCCGATGAACTACGAAGGGCGCGATGACATTCAGTGCCTCGGCCAGATCGGTGAGTATCGCGATCGCCTCGCCTGCACTCACGCCCGTGGAGATCTTCTGCCGCAGTGAGTAGTCCGCACGGGGCATGTACAAAACGAACGAATCGGTCGTTTCCTCGACATGCAGGATTGGCACAACGTGGGGCGAGCTGGGCGCGTCCTGCGCGATGAGCTGCTCGCGCGTCGCACCATCCGTCTTGGGCACGACCTTGGCCGCGAGCTGATCTGTATCTGGCCCAAAAGCCTCATATACTTTTCCGAATCCGCCGCTGCCGAGCGTTTTGCCCACGTCCCATCCCCAGGTGCTCATGGGACGAACCTAGCGGACGAGCTCGGGGACAGACGAATGGCGACGGGGTGGGAAGGCGCCTTATCTGTCAGACGTCGAGGTAGACGTGGCACGCTTGGCCGAGCCGCCACCCGGCGCACCGCTGTATTTGATCCCGGCGCTTCGGGTTGTTCGCGCGCGCAACGGTCACCCACATGGCTGGTCGGCTATCGTTCGAATTATGGTCATCGATAAAGCAACGCTTGATGTGCTCGGGTTCATCATGACCGTGGGCGGCATTGTTCTATCTGCTGTCGCACTCACGCTGTCCGTCTTGTTCTACCGGTGGGCAGACGCTCAAGCTAAGTCGTCCGACAGAGCACTGATTGAGTTGCGCGCGGCGACGGAGGGACTGCAACATCTGGTGACTGGACTCCGTGACGAGTCCTTCTCGCTCTTGAAGTCCGCCTACACCGACATGGGAGAGCTTGCGAAGTTCGGCGTTCGGCGTGACGCAGCCGACCACGTGGTCTTGACGGAACCAACCGAAACGCCGAAGCCGAAGCAGCACAGTTCCGTGGCGGCTCAGATTAGCGACGACGAGCTTCAGAGAATGTCGTTGCAACTGGGATCGCACATGATGCAGCGAAGAGGCCCGAGTTTCCCCGAGGCGTTGGCGGAAGCACAGCGCCTTATTAGGTTGATGCTGGACGACGCCCCGGACGGTTCTGTCTTAACAACCGCGGAGTTCGCCGAGACGCTCAAGCCTTACGGCTTTGACGTCGGTGAAGTCACTTACGCTCTCGCCGTCATGTCAGAAACGGGTAGGTTGCAGCGGAAGCCTATCGAGAGATCGGTGGCGGTGTAGCGCGATCAGCTCTTCCACGGGATGCGCACCGTGTTCGGGGTCGAACGCCTTGCAGCTGCCGCTCGGCATGATCGTGGCTGTGACCAGCGCTATAAGCACGGCACGCCTAGTGTTCGTGCCGAGTGCGTCCAATACCTCGCTGCCGCGCCACCCACTAACTCGGCAGGTGCGGCAGCAGGAAGTGCCGCTTTCACGGCGGTGGCGGCCTGAGCGCAGTCGGCTCAAAGTCGCTCGGTAATGCGCGATAACTAGCCGGTGTCGATCAGCCCGAGGAATCTGCTTCGCATGTCGTGCCCGACAAACTCGAATTGGCGAACATGCGATGCGTTTGGCATCTCTGCGCTCGCGCTAGAGAGGGCTTATCCGCTAGAGAGGGCTTACCCGTATGTCGTCTGAGATCTAGTGTGACTTCCGGCCAGAGGTATCCAGGGGATGACGGGAGAGTGTGCGGCGCTGAGCTTGCGTTGCAGGCACGCAGTCAGCTCCCGGGTACGCGCCTTCGACAATCGCTAACCCTTCCGTTGCCCCCGGTACCCGAACGGCGTCACGCCATGCACCTTCTTGAACTGGCGGGCGAAGTAGAAGCTGTCGGGGTACCCGGTGGCAGCGGCGACTGCGGCGATGGACTGGTCGGTGGTGTCCAGGAGTTCGCGGGCCCGCGCCATCCGTAGCTGGGTTTGGTATTGCAGGGCGGGGTGGCCGATGCGGCTCTTGAAGAGGGCGGCGAAGTGGGAGCCGCTCAGGCGTGACATGGCGGCGAGCTCGGCGACGCTCACGTGGTCGTCGATGTGGGTGCGCAGGTAATCGGCGGCGCGGTCGATGGCGGCGTAGCGGCCGTCGCCGGTGGAGCGGTCGGAGGCGAGCAGGGCCATCAGGTGCCAGGCGGCACCGGCGGCGGCGAGCAGGCTCGCGGTGGTGGTGTCGCGTTCCATTGACTGCAGCACCTCGGCGATCAGCGCCACTACCCGGTACACGTCCGACGGGGTGCGGATCGGGGCGTCGGCGGTCATGCCGGCCGCGGTGAGGAACTCGGGCAGGTCACGCCCGGTCACGTGCAGCCACCACAGCGTCCACGGGGTGTCTTCGTTCGAGCCGTATGAATGCGGATGCCCCGGCGGCAGAATGATCACCTGACCGGCGGTGACCGGGAACCGGCCGGCCGGGGTGCTAGCCGTGACTCCGGGCCCGAGACCAAGCGAGGGCGCGGGCCCGGACCGGGGGTCGCCGGACGGTCACTGGTTCCCAGGGTCAGCCCGGGGAGTCGGTCACATGCCGCGGTCGCCGATCGCGCCCGTCGGAACGATCTCCTGGATACGAGCAAGGTCGTCGTCCGTGAGAACCACGTCGGCCGCCGCGATGTTCTCCGCCACCCGGGTCGCATTGCGCGATCCGGGGATGGGCACGATGTCGTCCTTGCGGGCGAGGAGCCACGCCAGCGCCAGGCCGGCCAGGGTCGTGTTCTTGCGGGTGGCAAGGTCGGTGAGCCTGGTGACCATGGTCATGTTGGTGGCGAAGTTCTCCGGTGCCCACCAACCGACGCGCTGACGGAAGTCGCCGACGTCGTAGTGGTCACGAGGTTTCACGCCCCCGGTCAGGAATCCCCGCGCCAGCGGCGAGTATGCGACCAACCCGATTCCCAGTTCGGTGAGGGTGGGGAGCAGAGATTCCGAGCCGCGGGAGAAGATCGAGTACTCGCTCTGCATGACCGAAATGGGGTGCACGACGTGAGCGCGCCGGATGCTGTCCGGATCGGTGTTCGACAGGCCGAGGTAGGACACCTTGCCTGCCGCGACGAGTTCGGCCATGATGCCGACCACGTCTTCGATGGGAACGGCCGGATCGGGGGCGTGCTGGTACAGCACGTCGATGTGGTCGGTGCCCAGATTCCGGAGGCTCGTGTCGACCACGGCGCGGATGTGATCCGGTGCTGAATTGCGGGCGAAAGTCGGGGTGAAGCCGAACTTGGTCGCGATCGTCACCTCGTCGCGGATGGGCGCGAGTGCCGTGCCGAGCAGCTTCTCGCCCGTGCCCCAGCCATACATTTCGGCGGTGTCGAAGTGCGTCACACCGAGGTCGTGGGCGTGACGGATGGCGGTGATCGATGCGGTGTCGTCGCTCGGGCCGTAGCCGATCGCCGTGCCCATCGCCCCGTAGGCGATGGCCGAGGAGCTGAAACCTTGCTGGCCTAGAGATCTTTTCTGCATGTGCTGTCTTTCTGTCGGCGGAGATAGCACTCTACGCCTAAAGTGGCAGTCTCTGCCACACGCGATAGGCTGAGCCCATGACGTCTTCCCCCGCCGCCCGCAACGTGCTGCGCGCGATCACGCGCGAGTCCGTTCGAGCGCATGTCGCCGAGGTCGCCATCGAGCTCTACGCTCACCGAGGCTTCGACAACGTGACGGTGGAAGAGGTCGCCGCCGCGGCGGGCATCTCCACCCGAAGCTTCCACCGGTACTTTCCCGCCAAAGAAGACACCGTGATCGGCGATCCGGGGCCGTGGGGCGAATTCGTGCGAGATGAGTTCGCGGCCAGGCCCGCGGAGGAGCCGCTCTGGCGCTCCCTGCACGCATCGTTCGACGCCCTGCTGAGAGCCGGGGGCAAGCAGGGGGAGCGGCAGAAGCGAGGTCTCAGGGTGCTCACCAGCACCGCATCGCTGCGCTCTCGACACATCGAGAAGCATCTGCTCTGGGAAGGCATGCTCACGCCCCTCGTCGAGGCTCGCCTTCCCGGTCTCGACGCTGCCCTGCGAGCACGCGTGATCGTTCAAGCGAGCATCGTCTGCTTCGATGTGGCCCTGGCCGCGTGGGCCGTGGCCGGCGAGAAGCGCAGCCCGCGCGAACTGCTCGCCGCCACGTTCGACCAGTTCGACACCCCGGCGACGTCGGGCACAGCGCCGGTCCACGACGAGCGATGAGCACCAACGCAGCGCAGCGCCCAGCCCCGTCACAGGGCTCCGGCCAGGTGACGGCCAATGATTGAAGCCGTCTCGACCCGAGAGGTCTACCGCAACGCTTGGATGACCGTGCGGGAGGACGAAGTGCGCCGCGAGGACGGGTCGACGGGTCTCTACGGTGTTGTGGACCAGCCAGACTCCGCCATCATTGTGCCGTTTGCCGACGGTGGTTTCTGGCTCGTCGACCAGTTCCGGTACCCCGCCGGTCGGCGGGCGTGGGTGTTCCCACAAGGTTCCTGGCCCGGCGAGACGGGCGGCAGCCAGGAGGACTTGGCCCGTGCGGAACTGCAGGAAGAGACCGGGATGCGCGCCAGCAAGGTTCGCCACCTGGCGTACTTCTACACCGCGTACGGCCACAACAGCCAGGGCTGCGATCTCTATCTGGCCACCGACCTGACGCCCGGGCCGCCGGAGCGGGAGATCACCGAGCAAGACATGGTGCACCGGTGGTTCAGCGAAGACGACCTGCGGCGGATGATCCGCGACGGTGCCATCGTGGATGCTGCCACGCTCGCCGCGTACACCTATGTGCTGCTCGACCGGCAGGCCTGACCTCACCAGCCGGCACGACGCCGTCCGTCTTCGGTAGGCTGACACGCGCAGTGGTGCCGTCGGATGGCTCACGGCGAGACAACAGCAAAAACATCGGGGAGGGTGACGTGCGCAGAGTCGCGTTCTTCGCCCTCATCAATCTCGTCATTCTGGGTTCCCTCACCGCTCCCGTCGTCACCGGGTTGCCCATGGTGATCGCCCGGCTGGTGCCGGAAGGTGAGCGCACGGGCGCCTTGGCCATCGTGACGATCTGCGGTGCACTGGCGGCTGTCATCGCCAACCCGGTATTCGGTGTGCTCTCGGACCGCACGCCGGGAAGGTTCGGACGCCGCAGACCCTGGCTTCTGGGCGGGGCCGCGGTGGGCCTGGTCGGGTCGATGGTGATCGTCGCCGCGGATTCGGTGCTGGTTCTCACACTCGGGTGGGTTCTCGCCCAGATCGCGTACAACGCATCCTTCGCGGCGGTCGCAGCGCTCTTGGGTGATCAGGTGGCCGAAAAGCAGCGCGCGGCGGCATCGGGACTGTTCGGCGCAGCGGCGTTCCTCGGAACCCTGCCGCCGTTGCTCTTGGCCGCCGTGCTCCCCGCCCGGCTCGACATCGTTGTTCTGGCGATGCCCGTCGCTGCCGTGATCGTGGTGGCGTTCTGCTGCTCCCGCATCCCCGATCCTCCGCTGCAACGCGGCGGATCGGCGACCGACGGTCACCAGGGGGACCGCACCCGAATCAACATCCGTGACAATCGCACCTTCGCCTGGATGTGGCTGCAGCGGTTTCTAATGCAGCTGGCTGTCTCGTTCACAACGGTCTTCACCCTGTTTTTCGTCATGGAACGGTTGTCACTCACCTCGGCCGCGAGCTCGCCGGTCGTGGCCGCCACCACCCTGGCGGGTGGTGTCGGAATCGTGGTAGCTGCCCTGGGCGCCGGGATTCTCGCCTCCCGCACCGGCAACTATGGGCCCTACATCGCGGCCGCCGCCGTGGGGCTCGCTGTGGCAGCGGTACTGCGCGCCACGGTCGAGGGCAGCACACAACTGTGGGTCAGCGCCGCCATCGGTGGACTCTCGCTGGGCATCTTCTACGCGGTCGACCTGGCTCTGGTCCTCCGAGCCATTCCCGACGGTGAAGCCGGCAAATATCTGGGTGTGTTCAATATCGCGGAGACCCTTCCGGGTACCTTCGCGCCCGCCGTGGCGGTGGCGGTGCTGGCTGTGGCCGGAACGGATCCGCTCACCGGGTCCGGCGAGAATTACACCGCGCTGTACCTGACTGCAGCGGGAATCGCGGTACTTGCGCTGATCCCCATGTATTTTCTTCGATCAATTCTTATTCGAACGGGCCAGATAGCAGCCGGGGAGCCTCGTCGCCTGACCTCTCGGTGAGGCCGAGTACAGACAAGGCAGCCACGGCTTCGGACCGGCTGCTGACATCGAGCTTTCGATAGAGCCCGCGCAATTGCGTTTTCACTGTGTTCGGAGAGATTGAGAGGCTCTCGGCCAGTTCGACGGTGCTGAGCGAATGGGGCAGCGCCTGCGCCAACGCGAGTTCGCGTGGTGTGAGGGATGGCGCGGGCCGTGTGGACGGGATGATCACGCACGAGCGCGCGCGCCTCAGCAACGAGTGCGGGTCTTCCACCCCCGCGTTCTCGGATACCAGGATCATCGCGTCGAGCGCATCCGCGGGCACCAGGGCGAGCGCGAGTCCCTGCTCGCGGTTGGCCAGGAACGCGAGTGCGTCGCGCAGGGCGGTCTGCGCCCGGTCGACGTCGCCGATCGAAGCGAGCGCGCCGGCGCGCAGGGTGAGGGCCTCGCCGCGCAAGCGCGGCGACAAGGCGTCGCCGGCCGAGGAGCTATCCGCCTGCAGCAACTGTCTCAGAGCATCGTCGGGCTGCGCCCGCGCGAGGGAAATCCGGGCGGCACCGACGCGTCGTCGCAGGGGTTGCTGCTTCGCGAGCGTCTTCTCGGCCGCAGCCGGATTGCCGGCGGCGAGTTCGATCAACGATCGGGTGTGAGCCAGGCGAGTGAACGTTTGGGGCGCGACCGCCCGTCGGCGGCGTTGCCGCGTGATCTCGGCTTCGAGCCGCACGCGTGCACGCTCCGGATCGCCGCGCAGGAGAGCCACAAGCACGTCGAGGTGGGCGAAGAGGGGCCAGTGCTCGATGGTCTCGCGGTGCGGATCGATTGAGCGCACATGCAGCTCGGCGGCATCCGGATCAAAAGCCTCCAGAGCACGGAGGGCCCTGGCCAGCTGGTAAAAACTGCCCATGTAGCCGGTGATCCATCCGTCAGGCCACTCCAGCCGGTCGGCCTCGGTGGTCAGCGCGTGGGCGGCGTCGAGATCGCCGGAGATCGCGAGCGCCCCGGCGGAGAGGGCCAGTCCCTGGAGCCCAGCCTTGAGCCCCCTGGCCGCACCGACCGCCGTGGACCGGGCGAAAGAATCGAGCGCCTCTTCGGTATGGCCGGAATAGAAGAGGGTCGTGCCGAACTGGTTGTGCAGCGTCGATTCGACTCGCCCCAGATCATCGCGATCCTCGATGCTCATGCTGAGCAGGATGTCGCGGCCGTCCACGGCAGCGGTGAGGGCATCATCGAACTTTCCGCTCACTCTGAGCGCGGCAGTTTCGATCGCCCGGAAAACCACCCGGTCACCGGCTGCCGACCGCTCGCGCTGGGTGCGGGCGCCGTGCCCCGCGAGAGCGAAATACTCCAGCGCTCGCAGCCGGTGATGGCCGGTGCTGTTGTAGGTGATGGCGAGAAGCATCGCGATGAGCGGCTGTCGGCGGAGCACACCCAGCGGTGTGCCCGAGAACAACTCGCGGAGTTGCGCGCCGTGGCTGCGCCCGAGTTCGTTCCAGTGGCCGCGCACGATGCGGGATGCCAGCGCCCAGTCGCTGAACTCCACCGCCCGACGAAGCGCAGCGTATGGGAGAGACTGGCGCAGTTCCCAGCTCGCGGTCGCAAGCGCAAGGTCGCGTACGAGCCGACCGTCAGACGTGCGCAGTCGGCGTTCGAATGCTTCCCGAATGGCAGGCGTGTACTCGAACGTGGCGGACCGCCGAGACGGGGCGCTCCACAGCCCGAGACCTTCCGCCTCGGCCCGGTCAAGCAATCCCGTGATGTCTGCAGCGGATGGTGTGCCGTCATCGGACGCGACGGCCCACGACAGTCCGCCGATCCGCGCGAGCTCGGCAGCCAGCTGCTGATCGACCGATTCCGCGATCGAGGTCACGGTCAGGAATCTCACAAAGCGCTCGTCCCACGAGTTGGCAGCGATCTCGACACGGATGAAGGAGTCCAGCAAGTCCGCGATCGAGATTTCCGCACGGGCTGCCACAGCGACGTCGTCGCGGTAGGCCGATGCCGCCAACTTGGCCACAAGGGGGAGTCCGCCGCTCGCCATCACCTGAGCGACCGCATCGGATGCGGCATCCACGGACATCAGAGCCGCCGCCTCCTCCGCTGAGAGCGCGAGCTCGGCGGGACCAATGGTCAACACGTCGAGGCGAAGCATCTGTGCCGGTTCGCTCGCGGCACTGGTCTGGCGTGCTGTTGCCCGGATGCTCACGGTCGGCACGTCGCCCACCAGATCAACGAGGCCGAGGATGCTTTCCTGGCTCAGCCGGTCGATGCCGTCAAGCGCGAAAACCAGGTCACCAGGCAGCTGCCGAAGGCCGTGGCGGAGCAAGAGCCAAGGGTCGGCTCCACCGGCCAGAGCATCGGGAGCGAGCCGCAGGGGATTGGTGTCGTCAAGTAGACCGGCCGCCAAGAGCTCCACTCCCAGACTCTCGACAAGGGTGGAGGGTTCAACGTTTCCCTCCCGGATGCGCAGCCAAACGCCGTCGGCATCGGTCGCTGTGGCCCATTGGGCCATGGCCACCGTCTTGCCGTATCCCGCCGGTGCTTGGGCCACCACGATCGCCTGCGGTCCGTCGAAGCGTGCGATCAGGCGCTGGCGCACGCGCACACCGATCGGCATGCGCGGGACTCCCTTGATTGCCATGATGATCGGCTCCGATACGTAATGCGGTGGTGCCGAATGACACCTGCCCCAACATCCAAACTCCACAATGCCAGAGTAAATTCCCACTTCAGCGGCCAAATCGTCGGGCCTACTGCCCCCAAAAAGGGGCGGTGTCCTGTCGCAGCTCTCGCCGCAGCCCGGCTGCCGAGACCCGGGGTGAAGTGGCGGGTGAAATTCGTCGAATCCGAGCTTGCGCCGCCGACGGGGAAGCGAGCATTGGGCGGCAGTAACCCAGCTGCCGGGCATGGCCGTTCTCCGTATGTGCTGTGCCACCCGATCGAGCATGGAGGACCCGATCACATGAGACGACTACGTCCTGATTCACCCGCACGACACAGAAATACGCGACGCGTCGCGCGCGGGGCGGTGGCGGCAACCCTCGCCTCCGTGCTGGCGATCAGCGGCGCCTCGGCAGCATTCGCAGTGCAGTCCACCGTGCCCGCGGCCCCGAACCCGGCCATGGCGGCACAGTGCGCAGTGGATTTTGCCATCAGCCTGGACCTGTCCAACTCGGTAACCGACGAGCAGCTCCAGCAGGCTCGTGAGGAGCTCGCCGAACTCGCGAACGCGCTCGAGGGCTACCCGGTTCGTTTTGCGGTCAGCAACTTCGCGTCAGCCGCCCCGGCCACCAGCGGTGGAGCCAACGCGCCGCTGCCGCTGACGTCGGTTGCCGACGCCGCCGGCGTCGACACGATTGTGTCCTACGTCAACGGCCTGCAGCGTCCGGTTTCCGCCCAGGGCGGTACGAACTGGGACCGCGGTCTTGCCGCCATCGCCGGGTCGCCTGAGACCTACGACGCGCTATTCTTCCTCACCGACGGCAACCCCACCCAGTACGCCAACCCCGTGCAGGGTCCCGGAAACAGCACCAACCAGGCAACCATCGACGCCGCCGTCCGCAGCGCGAACCTGGTCAAGGGCGAAGGCACCCGGATCGTTCCGATCGGTGTGAACGACAACATCGCGGGTGATCAGCTGGCGACGTTCCGTGAGCACATCACGCAGATCTCCGGACCGACCGAGGGCGACGACTACCACCTCGCCGGCTTCGCTGCGCTGGCGAGCACTCTCATCGGCGTCGTGAACACGAACTGCGCGTCGATCGATCTGGAGAAGTCCGGAACCCTCGCGACCGGCGCCACCGGCGTGGCTGGCGACATCGTCGACTACGACTTCACAGTCACCAACACGGGGACCGTTACCCTTGCCGACGTGACGCTCGCCGACCCGAAGCCGGGCCTGTCCTCCATCGAGTTCGGCATCTGGCCCGGCGCTCCGGGTGTTCTTGAGCCGACCCAATCGGTGACCGCGACAGCGAGTTACACCCTGACCGACGCAGATGTAGCGGCCGGAGAGGTGTCGAACACCGCGACTGTCTCGGGGATCCCACCGGCTGGAACGGCCGTGACCGATGAGGCTCCGGCGCTCGTCACGTTGCCTGAGCTCACTCCGGGAATTTCCCTGGTGAAGACCGGCGTGCTGTCCGGCGACACGATCGCCTACTCATTCACTGCGACGAACACCGGCAACGTGACGCTCTCAGCGGTGTCGATCGCCGACGAGCTCGAGGGCCTGTCGGAGATTTCGTACGGCGCGTGGCCGGCCGCGGTGGGAGTTCTTGCCCCGGGCCAGTCGGTGACTGCAACCGCTTCGTATGCGATCGCTCAGGCTGACCGTGATGCGGGCACCGTGGACAACACGGCGACGACCACGGGAACACCGCCCACCGGTCCGCCCGTTTCTGACGAGGACGACTTCGACCAGCCACTGTCTGGTGCACCTGCGCTGAATCTGGTGAAGACCGGTGTGCTTGCTGGCGACACCATCGCCTACACGTTCACTGCCACGAACACCGGCAACGTCACGCTTTCCAAGGTGAGCATTGCGGATGAGCACGACGGACTCTCGGAGATCTCGTATGGCAAGTGGCCGGCCGCGGTGGGAGTTCTTGCTCCTGGCCAGTCGGTGACCGCAACCGCTTCGTACAAGGTGACCCAGGCTGACCGGGATGCCGGCACCGTGGATAACACCGCGACGACCACGGGAACCCCGCCCAGCGGTCCGCCCGTTTCCGACGAGGACGACTTCGACCAGCCCTTGGGAGATGCCCCGGCAATCTCGTTGGTCAAGACCGGCGTTCTCGACGGCGACACCCTGGACTACGGGTTCATCGTCACCAACACCGGCAATGTCACCCTCACCGGTGTCACGATCGTTGATGAGCTGAACGGCCTGCCGGAGATCTCCTACGGTGAGTGGCCCGCTGCTGCAGGTGTGCTCGCTCCCGGGCAGTCGGTGACGGGCTCGGCCTCCTACGCGGTGACGACCCCGGACCGCGATGCAGGTCACGTCAAGAACACCGCCACGACAACCGGAACACCGCCTCGCGGACCGGACGTTTCGGATGACGACGATTTCGACCAGCCCCTGAACTCGAACCCGGGAATCTCATTGGTGAAGATCGGCGCTCTCGACGGGGACTCCATCGAGTACTCGTTCACGGCCACGAACACGGGCCGTGTGACGTTGTCGGAGGTGTCGATCGCTGATGAGCTCGAGGGTCTGTCCGAGATTTCTTACGGACAGTGGCCATCCGTTGAGGGCGTTCTTGCCCCGGGCCAGTCGGTAACCGCGACCGCCTCGTACGCGGTGACGCAGGCCGACCGGGATGCGGGCACAGTGGACAACACCGCCACCACCACGGGAACGCCGCCGAGTGGTCCGCCTGTTTCTGATGAGGACGACTTCGACCAGCCGCTCGACAGTACGCCCGCTCTGAATCTGGTGAAGACCGGTGTGCTGGAGGGCAACACCATCGCCTACACGTTGACTGTGACGAACACCGGCGCTGTCACCCTTTCCTCGGTGGCAATCGCCGATGAGCTCGATGGGCTGTCAGACATCGTCTACGGCGAATGGCCGGCCGCCGAGGGAGTACTTGCTCCTGGCCAGAACGTAACCGCAACGGCAACCTACGCGGTGACTCAGGCGGATCGTGATGCCGGCACCGTGCACAATACGGCGACGACAACGGGCACCCCTCCCGGCGGCGGCACCGTCACCGACGAGGACGAGTTCGACCAGCCTCTCGGCGGGACCGCCTCGATATCGCTGGTAAAGACCGGCGTGCTGAACGGGGACACGATTGCCTACACATTCGTTGCGACGAATTCGGGTACCGTCACCCTGACGTCCGTGTCCATCGAGGACTCTCTCGACGGGCTGACGGATGTCTCATACGGTGCCTGGCCGGCTGACTCCGGTGTGCTTGCACCAGGGCAATCGGTGACGGCCACGGCCAGTTACGCCCTGACGCAGGCAGTCCGTGACGCCGGCATCGTGTCCAACACGGCCACCGTGACGGGCACGCCGCCACAGGGGCCCACGGTCTCCGACAAGGACACGTTCGATCTGCCACTCGTTGACGGTCCCGCGATCTCGTTGGTGAAGACCGGTGTGATTCACGGTGACACGATCACCTTCACCTTCGTCGTGACCAATACAGGCAACGTGTCGCTGACATCCGTCTTGATCGCGGATGAACTGCGCGGCCTGTCGGCGATCACATACGATGCGTGGCCGAACGCCCAGGGTGAGCTTGCTCCGGGTGCGTCTGTGATGGCGACCGCTACCTACGTCGTTACCGATGCGGACAAGTCGGCAGGCTTCGTGAGTAACGAGGCGAGCGTCACAGCGACGCCTCCCACGGGGCCGGAGATCACCGCCCGTGACGGCGTGAGAGTGACCCTGAAGTCGGTGGGTGCGCTCGCGCACACCGGGGTGGACTCGGACCGTCTGCGCGGGGTTGTGCTCTTCAGCCTGTTGACGATCATCGTCGGTGCCGCTGCCCTGTTCATAGTGCGTCGCAAGCGCACCTAACCTGACGGCATAGAAGCGCCCCCGCAGCCAGATCCCCCACCTGGCTGCGGGGGCGCCTCAGCGTGCGCGGCGGCGGATGTGACCGACGTGCGATCACCGTGCGAGAGTGGGCACCATGACTGAAGCCGTTTCAACCCGCGAGGTTTACCGCAACGCCTGGATGACCGTACGAGAAGACGTGGTGCGCCGGCCGGATGGATCGCAGGGCATCTACGGCGTCATCGACAAGCCCGACTTCGCCATCGTGGTGCCCTCTGTCGACGGCGGGTTCTGGCTGGTGGAGCAGTTCCGATACACCGTGGGGCGGCGGGCGTGGGAGTTTCCGCAAGGCTCCTGGCCCGGTGAGAACGACGGCAGCCAGGAGGATCTGGCCCGCGCCGAACTGCAGGAAGAGACCGGGATGCGCGCCGGCGACGTGCGACACCTGGCGCATTTCTACAGCGCCTACGGCCACAGCAGTCAGGGCTGCGATCTGTATCTGGCCACTGAGCTGACGCCCGGACCCCCGGAGCGGGAGATCACCGAGCAGGACATGGTGCACCGCTGGTTCAGCGAAGACGACTTCCGGCGCATGATCCGCACGGGCGAGATCGTGGATGCGGCGACCATCGCGGCCTACACCTACGTGCTGCTTGACCGGCAGGCCTGACCCGCTGCGCACACCGCGCGGACGCCCGCGGTCTGCGGGAGCCCGCCCGGCGGCATCCGGTTAGAAGTGGGTCAGGCAGTGGGCGGGCCGCTCGACCGCAAAGAGCCTCGCGGCCAGGAACGCTGCACCCGGTGTGTGTTCGCGCACCTTGTTCGCCGCCGCCAGCGACACGGGGTTCACCGCGCCCAGGTACAGGGAGGAGAGCGCGGCGATGTCCAGTTCGAGGTCGGGCGCCGTTGTGGATGCGGTGACCCGCGTCGTGCCGCCCTGCACCTCGAGCGCGAAGGTGCCCGCCGTGAGCCCCAGACCGTCGGTGACCGAGAGGACGAGGGCGCCGTCGGCAGCAAACCGGCGCGCTTCGAGTGCCTGGCGCACATCGAGGATGCGCAACCAGAGCAGGTCTCGCGGGTTCGACGCCGACACGCACCGCGGGTCGGTCAGGGCCCAGGTGAGCGGGTTGTCCACCGGCGCCTCGTTCCAGGTGATGCGCTCCACCAGGTCGATGGCCGCCAGATACTGCCAGAGCTCCAGGTAGGCCGCCGGGGTCGCGGCCACCAGGTCCACGATCTCCATCGTCGCGGGCGTCTTGTCCCAGCCGCCGAATCTGTACGAGACATACCCATCGACCGATCCGTCGGGCGCGTAGTGCAGTGCCGCCTTCACCTTGGCGTCCGGGCCGCCCTCGCGGCTCGCCGCCCCGGCGGCCAGCTGGCGGTAGAACTCCTGCCGGCCGATGGACCCCGGCTGTTCGTTGTGCAGTCGGGAGAAGACCTGCGGCGCCAGCTCGAGAAGCACCTTGGGGTCGGCGACCTCCACAGAGCCCACCGGAACATAGTCGAGCCGGAACTTGGCGCCGGTATCCACCGTGATGCTCTGCTCGGCGGTGGCCATGCCGAAACCGAATCGGCCATAGATCGACGCCTCCGACGCTGTGAGGGCGGCGATCGCGATGCCGTTGGCCTTGGCCAGGGCGAGGTCTTCGGTCATCATGCGACGGAGCAGCCCGCGACGCCGGTGTGAGGTGCGCACCGTCACGCCGGTGATCAGGTGCGCATCCAGCAGTGTGCCGAACCCGATGTTGAGCGTGCTCGGCTGGGTGCCGAACGTGGCCACCGGCACCTCGCTGCCCAGCGAATGGGGCGCCGGCTGCCCGGTTTGGTAGGCGCCCGTGTAGACGGCGCCGTCCACCCGGCTCCTGGCGATGGACTCCTGTACCCGCTCGTCGCTGCTGCGCTCCTCGTGGAACCCGAACGAGACTGCGCTGTCCCAGGCTGTCGCTTCGGGGTATCCGGGCTCGCCGGGGGCTGCCGGCTCAAACCGACGGATCTCGTATTCTGCGTTCATCGGGCACATGCATCCGAGTGTACGGAACCCCGTCTCGGACCACCCGGCGAACGCTTAGAACGGCGGGTTTTCGGGTACCGGTGGTGTCGGTTTCCGGGTCGGTCGGGGCGGCGGCGGCATCAGGTAACTCTCCTCCGCCGGGCGCCTCCGGGTTTTCGGCCCCACCACCGGTGGCCGTGGCCGGGGTGGTCCCATCGGGTTGGCCGGGTCGGTGCGATAGCTGCGTTTCCCCGGCGAGGTCCAGAGCAGGACCCCGCCGGGTTCCTGCGTCACCTGCCACTGAGAGAGGTGTTTGAGGCGGTGGTGGGGTTCGCAGAGGTGGGCGAGGTTGTCGCAGTCGGTTCGGCCGCCGCCGGCCCAGGGGGTGGTGTGGTCCACGTCGCTGGTCACCGCGGGTCGGGAGCAGCCGGGGAACCGGCAGGTTTCATCTCGCACCTGCAGCCATTTCTTCATGGCCTTGGTGTTCTTGTGCTGGGTTTTGCCCAGGGAGAGCACGACCCCGGTTTCCGGGTGAGTGAGCAGTCGGGTGAAACTCGGTGCGTGCCCGGCGATCTCCCGTGCGGCCTCCAGTGAGATCGGCCCGTAGCCTTCCAGCGTGGCGGGCTCCTCGTCCAAGCCGAGCAGGGTGAGCACGGGCACGGTGATCATCACCCTGCCACGGATCCCGGCACCCATCCCATCGGGGGTGATCCCGTCCAGCAGCAGGGCCCGGGTGATGTCGGCGCGGAGGTGGTCGAGGGTGCGCTTCTGCTGCTCCTCGTCCTGCACCGCGTCCCCGCCGGCTCCCGCTTCAGCGCCAGCGCCAGCTTCCGCTCCCGCTGCCGCGCCAGCTCCCGCTTCAGCGCCAGCTCCCGCAGCGCCGCCTGCGCCTGCGCCTGTGTCCGCCCGGGCGGGGTCGCCGAGTTTCTTCAGGCTCCCCGCCATGGAGTTGATCCGGTCGAAGGCCGCCTTGGTGTCGTGGGCGGTACCGAACCAATGCAACCAGCCCATCCCATCAGGGGCGGCCTCCCACCGGCTGTGCCGCTCGGCGAGAGCGTTCGTGTTCCGGATCAGAATGGACTCCGGGTGCAGCCGCTCCCGCAACCGGCGGGCCTTGTCCTTGAACCGGGACACCGGCAGCCGATTCGCCTCCGGCAACACCTTCTCTTCGAACGCCGCGTGCTCCTCGTCGGGCAGCGTGCGCATCTGGTCGACGAGCACGGTGGCGTGCCGGTAGCTGATCTCCCCGGCGGAGAGGGCCTCGAACGTCGCCTGAGCTGACATGACCCACAGGGCCTCGTCCATGAGGTGTTCCACGGTGCGTTCGTGCATCCGTAGCAGGCAGGCGGTCTCGCTCACGATGGTGCGGCGGGCCACGTCCCGGTCCTCCCACCGGCCGTAGGCTGCCGCGCGGGCTTGATCCTCGGTCAGGGTGGCCGCATTCACATCGGCCAACCGGATACTCTCCGGATTCCCATGCAAGCGAGACGCGACCTGCGGGTCCTCACTCCAACTCTGCAAGTCGACGAGGAACTCGACCTGCCGGGCCTGCGCCTGGGCGATGAGCCGGGCCTCGGTTGCGATGAGTTCGGTGCGGCGGGCCAGCTCCGAGCAAACGAACTCGTCCAGGGTCGGATCGGGAACATAGGGCTCGGCCGGTCCGGCCGCGGGGGATTCCGTCGACCCAGGTTCATTGGGTTCGGCGGCGGTGGACCCCGTCGACCCGGGGTCGATCGGGCCGGCCGCGGTGGACTCCGTCGACCCAGGTTCACTCGGGTCGGCGGCGGGGGACTCCGCCAACCCAGGTTCACTCGAGTCGATTGGAGAGGGGGTGGAGCCAGGTGGAGCGTGCTCCGGAGAGTGATGGTCATCATCCGGAGCGGGCGGTGGTGCCTGGTCGGGGTTACTCATAGTTGAGATCGTCTCACCTACCACTGACATTGCAGCGCCCCGCGGGAACCCCACGCCCACCCCTCCGCGAACTGTGAGCAAAGCACCGAAAATGCCGAAACGAAGGTGCTTAACTCACAGTTCGCGAGGGGGGGGCAAGGGGGTCAGGACATGGTGGCGAGGGCCTGCCGCACCCGCTTCATTGAGGACTCCAGACCCCACTCGGCCGACAAGCGCTCCAGCGAAGCAACCTGCTCGGGCGTGCTCGGTCGGATGCGGGCGTCGAACGCCGGCAACTCCAGGTTGCGCACCACATTCACCACGGCCGGCGCCACCAGCAGGTAGTCCGCGGCGGCGAGGATCTTCGCCCGCACGGACGCGCTCAGCTTCACCTCCGGATCGGCCGCGGCCGCGACGATGCCGTTCAGGTCGCCGAACTCGGCCAGCAGTGTCGCCGCGGTCTTCTCGCCGACTCCGGCTACACCCGGCAGGCCGTCGGAGGCGTCGCCGCGCATCGCGGCGAAGTCCGCGTACTGTGCCGGGGTGACGCCGGTCTTGGCCGTCAAAGCAGCATCGGTGAGGGTCTCCAGCCGGGCCATGCCGCGGCCGGTGTAGATCACCCGCACGTCGCGGGAGTCGTCGACGAGCTGGAACAGGTCGCGGTCGCCGGTGATCACATCCACGGGGATGTCGGCGTGCGAGGCGAGGGTGCCGATCACGTCGTCGGCCTCGTGGTGGGCCGCGCCGATGATGGGGATGCCGAGCGCGGTGAGCACCTCGCGGATGATCGGCACCTGCGGGCTGAGCAGGTCGGGCACGACCTCGATCGACGGATCGGCATCCGTGGCCGGTTCGGCGGCCACCCGATGGGTCTTATAGGTGGGGATGAGGTCAACCCGCCACTGCGGGCGCCAGTCGTCGTCCCAGCAGGCCACGATCTCGGTGGGCTGGAACTCGGTGGTGAGCCGGGCGATCATGTCGAGCAGCCCGCGCACGGCATTCACGGGCTCACCGTTGGGCGCCCGCACGGTGTCTGGCACCCCGAAGAACGCGCGGAAATAGAGCGAGGCGGAGTCAAGGAGCATCCGGCGTTCGGGTTGAGTGGTCACGGCGGCATCCTGCCACATCGGCCCCGACGCATCCAGACTGGGCCCGATCATCGGGTGCGGATGACTGTGGCCGGCCAGTCGAGGCCGGCCAGAAGTACCCGGTCAGTCGTAGATGACCGCTTCGCCCTTCTGCTGCAGGGCGGCCAAGCCGTCCCGCATGGCCTGCACCTTCTCGGGTGCGTGGCCGACCCAGTCGGTGAGCTCGCCGACGATCGTGACCGGCTCCTTGGTGCGGTACGACCGGGTGGGATTGCCGGGGAACTTCTTGTCAGTCACATTGGGATCGTCTTCGAGGGCGCCGAGCGGCTCCACGATGTAGATGCGGCCGCGGCCCTCGCCGGCGGCCAGTTCGGCGCCCCAGGTGGCGGCATCTAGTGTGGCCGTCACGTAGACGTGGTTCATGATGCGGCCGGCGGCGAAGTTGGACTCACGCCCGGGCACCAGGAGCTCCCCGATGGCCAGGTCGGCTTTGGTGCCGTGGAACAGCGCCCCCGACTCGTGCACTTCAAACGGAATCGGGCCAGCAGTCATGTGTTCCTCCAACGGGTTCAATTCGGCACTCTAGCTCAGATCGGTAGTTCATCGACAACCACGCTGATACCTAGAGCTGCTAGGGTTCAATACATTGCAGCTCTAGGTATAGAAAGAGGAGCCATGCGCATCGAGAAAGACCTGGTAGCCGCCGCGGCGACCCCGCTCGTGCTGGGGATCCTGATGGACGGCGACCTCTACGGCTACGCCATTCTCAAGCGGGTGGGCGAGCTTTCCGGCGGCAGCATGCAGTGGACCGACGGGATGCTCTACCCGCTCCTGCACCGGCTGGAACGGCTCGGCTACGTCACCTCGCTCTGGGGAACCTCCGACGCCGGCCGCCGCCGCAAGCACTACGCGATCACCGACCTGGGCCGCGAGCAGCTGGCCGAGCGGCAGGAGCAGTGGACCGTTGTGGCGGATGCGCTGCGCCAGGTCTGGCAGGCCGCGCCCACGCCGTCCACCCTCACGGAGGGCTGGGCCTGATGGATCTCGACGCCGACCTCGAAGCGCAGATCGACAGCTGGCGCGGCTACGTGCAACGCCGCCAGGCGATCGCCACCGCCGACGTCGAGGAGCTTGAAGACCACCTGCGCGAGCAGATCGAAGAGCTGCTGGCCACTGGGTTGGACCACGACGAGGCCTTTCTCGTGGCGATCAAGCGTCTGGGCAACCTCGACGCCGTCTCCCGGGAGTTCGCCCGGGAGCACTCCGACCGACTCTGGAAGCAGCTTGTGCTCGTGCCCGACGACGCCGACGAGAACCGGGCGCGGGCCTGGCGGGAACTCACCGTGGTGATCGCCTTCGCCCTCGGCGCAGGCCTGGCCGTCAAGGCCGGCCTCGCCTGGTCCGACGGCGGCACGGGTCTGATCCGCAACCTCGGTCTGCTCGTCTTCCCGTTCCTGGCCGCCTACTTCGGCTGGAAGCGCCGGCTCACCCTGCCCGTCGCGGCCACCCTCATCGTCTCGTTCGCGACCCTCGCCGTACTGCTCAATGTCTACCCATTCGCGCCCGGTGGCTCCACCGAGGTGCTCGCCGCACTGCACGCCCCGGTGCTGCTCTGGGTGCTGGTCGGCATCGCCTACGTGGGCGGCCGCTGGCGCTCCGACGCTCGGCGGATGGACTTCGTGCGGTTCACCGGTGAGCTGGCGATCTACTACACGCTGCTCGCCCTCGGCGGAGGTGTGCTCATCGGGCTCACCGTCGCGGTGCTGTCCGCCGTGGGCATCGACCCCGGCCCGGTCTTGGCCGACTGGGTGCTGCCCCTCACCGTGCCCGGCGCCCTCATCGTGGCCGCCTGGCTGGTCGAGGCCAAGCAGAACGTGGTGGAGAACATCGCTCCGGTGCTCACCCGGGTGTTCACGCCGCTGACGATCATCATGCTCCTGGCCGTGCTCGCGGTGCTGGCCACCGCCGGTGGATTGGGGGAAGTCGACCGTGACCTGCTGATCCTGATGGACGCCATCCTGGTGCTCGTGCTCAGCCTGCTGCTCTACTCGATCTCCGCGCGCGACTCGCTCGCTCGACCCGGCCTGTTCGACATCCTCCAGCTGGTGTTGGTGGTCGTGGCTCTCGCCGTGGACGCCGTGATGCTCACCGCAATGCTCGCCCGCATCACCGAATTCGGCTTCAGCCCCAACAAGATCGCCGCACTCGGCCTCAATCTGCTGCTGCTCGTTCACCTGACGCGCGCGGCCTGGCTCACCGTCGGGTTCCTGCGCGGGCGGCGCCCGTTCACGGCGCTCGAACGATGGCAGACCCAGTACCTGCCGGTTTACGGGGTCTGGGCGCTCATTGTGGTCGCGGTGTTCCCGCTCGTCTTCAGCTTCGCCTGATCACCAGCGCCTGTTCAGCGGAGCCCGGGCTGCGCCGTCCGGCCGGCGGTCGATGACCAGCCGGCATCCCGCAGCCGCTCGAAGCCGTCCAGGAGCAGATCGAGCGCGAACTCGAACTCGAACCTGTCGTCACAGCCCCGCGCCACGACCGAGTCGTCGTGCGCAGCCACGCCACTGATCTGCAGAATGTGGGGGTACCGCTCGGCCATCGCCTGTAGTTGCGCGGCCTGCGCGGCGGTGTCGACGGGCGGCTGGTCCGGGCCGGCGGATGCGTCGAAGAGCTCCTGAGTGAATCCCCACATGCGGCTGCCCAGGGCATGCATCACGTGGTGCGTGAGGTCCGCCGAGAAGCCGCCGGCCAGGAACATCCCGATCGTGGACTCCATGTAGTCCAGCACGGTCGGCGTCTGGCGGGTGCGCGACTCGAGCACCGACCGGGCCCACGGATGCCGCAGCAGCATCTGCCGGGCCGAGAGCACCCGCAGGCGCACCGCGGCCTTCCAGTCCAGGTCCCGGTCGGGTGGGTCGATCTCGGCGACGATCACGTCGACCATCCCGTCAAGAAGCTCGTCCTTGTTCGCCACGTGCTTGTACAGCGCCATCGGCACCACGCCGAGCTCCTCGGCCAGCCGGCGCATGCTCAGCGCGTCGATGCCGATCCGATCGGCCAGCTCCACGGCGGCCTGGAGGACACGATCACGGTTGAGACGCACCCGCGGGGCGACTAGAACTTGAGCCATGGAGATTCCTTCGGGACGAGATCGGCCTCGCCCATTGACAGGAGTACAGCGTACACCTTAGGGTCGTGGCGTCAGGGTGTACACCGTACACCTCTCGTTCGAACCAAGGAGCCCACCATGACCGCCACCCGCAGAACCGCGATCCTCATCGGCGTGTTCTTCCTCCTCACCGAGATCGGCGCGATCGCCGGCCGGCTGCTCTACGCCCCGGTGCTAGACACCCCCGGGTACGTCCTCGGCTCCGGCAGGGACCCGCTCGTCTATGCCGGAGTGCTGTTCGAGGTGCTGCTCGTAATCGCGGTCGTCGGCACCGCCGTTGCCGCGTACCCCGTGCTCGTCCGGCAAAACCGCGCGGTAGCGCTGGCCTACGTGGCCGCGCGCATCCTCGAGGCCGCGATCGTTGCGGTGGGCACCCTCAGTCTGTTAACCGTGCTGATGCTGCGGCGGCAGCCGCACACCGACCCGGGTGCTCTCGAGACCGTCGCCAGCGCGTTGCTGGCGCTGCAGGACGCCACCCTGCTGTTCGGGCCCGGCTTCGCCCTGGGCATCGGATCCATCCTGTTGGCGTCCCTGATGTACACCTCCCGCCTGGTGCCCCGCGGCATCGCGGCGCTCGGTCTGGTGGGTGGCGTGGTCATCACCCTGTCGGCTGGGGCCGTCGTCTTTGGCCTGTACGGCCAGTTCTCCACAATCGGGCTGGTTGTTGCCCTGCCCGTGTTCGCCTGGGAGGTCTCGCTGGCCCTCTGGCTCATTTTCACGGGCTTTAACAGCACCGCATTCGAACGGATGCCGCGCCGCGACGACGCTGCCGCCCGGGCGGAGATGGCCTCATGAGGGCCGCCGTGTACCGGCGGTTCGGCGCTCCCGAGGTTGTCGCGCTCGCCGAGATTCCCACGCCGGCGCCCGGGCCGCAGGAGGTGCTCATCAAGGTCTTCGCCAGCACCGTGAGCGCGGCCGACCACCGGGCCCGGTCCCGCGAGGTGCCCAAGGGCCTCGGCATTTTGGCCTCGGTGGGGCTCGGTCTCTTCCGCCCGCGGCACCGGGTGCTCGGGATGGATGCCGCCGGCGTCGTGGAGGCCGTGGGGGAGAAGGTCACCACGTTCAGCCCCGGCGACGAGGTCATCGCGATGCTCGGCGGCACGTTCGGCGGTCATGCCGAGTACGCCCTGATCGGCCAGGACGGCGCGATCGCGCTCAAGCCGGCCGGGATGTCGTTCGACGAGGCCGTCGCCCTCGTCTTCGGCGGCATCACGGCCCGGGCGTACCTGAACCGCACCGACATCCGCCCCGGCTCCCGGGTGCTGGTCAACGGCGCATCCGGGGCGGTCGGCACGGCGGCGGTGCAACTGGCCGCGGCGCTCGGTGCGCAGGTGACCGCGGTCTGTGCGGCCCGGAACGCCGGCTTGGTCACGGCGCTCGGCGCCGACCGGGTGATCGATTACGCCACAGAGGACTTCACCGCAGGCACCGAGACCTATGACGTGATCATGGACTGCGTCGGCAACGCGTCCTTCGACCGGGTGCGGCAGCTGATCGCCCCCGGCGGCGCGCTTCTGCTGGTCATCACCGACCTGGACGGCATCCTGCGGGCCACATCCCGCTCCCGCCGGAGCGGCATGCTCGTCAGTGCCAGCGGCGTGGACTATCGCGCCGACGACCTGGAGCATCTTGTGGGCCTCGCCGAGTCCGGCCGGCTGCGCCCGGTGATCGACCGGAGCTACGACCTCGCCGAGATCGTGGCCGCCCACCGCTTCGTCGACGCCGGCCACAAACGCGGCGCCGTCGTGTTGCGCATCGCCGGAGGGGGCTCGCTATAGCGTGCAATGCAGCATATGCTGTTGTGCATGGCAAATGACGTTGGGACGCAGCTCCGCAAGGGCGTGGTCGAATACTGCGTGCTCGGGTTGCTTCAGAGCGCCCCGACCTACGGGTGGAAAATCTCGGAACAGCTGGTCTCCCTGGGCCTGATCGGGAGCATCGGCACGCTCTACCCCCTGCTCGCACGCCTGCGCGATCAGGGCCTCATCATCGCTCAGGCCGACACGTCAGACTCTGCCCGGCCGCGCAAGTACTACAGCCTCACGCCGGACGGCCGCGAACAACTGCGGCAGTTCAGGGCGCAATGGCAACCGTTCTCCGCCGCCGTCAGCACCATCATCGCTTTCGACGAGTCGCGTGCCCAGGACCCGGATGCGTCGGCAACACCAGTGAAAGGCACAGACCAATGAGCACCAACGATTCGTATAGCGCCCCCGCCCGGCGGTACCTGGCCGAACTCGAGTCTGCCTTGGCGGGGGTGCCCGCGGACCTGCGTGGCGAGATCACCGCAGACCTGGCCGGCGAGCTGCACGGGCTCGATGCGGATGCCGCGGCCGCCCGGATCGCCGAACTCGGCGACCCCCGCACCATCGCTGCCGACGCGTCGGCTGGAGCGCAGCAGACATCAGCTCAGGCGGCAGCCCAGACGACAGACGCCCGGATGCCGGTGTCCAAGGCCTATCCCACGGCCGCCGCGATCGTGCTGACTGCTGGCTGGTACCTCGTGCCGATCGTGGGTTGGATCGTCGGGCTGGTGATGATCGGCGCCGGAAGCCGGTGGGCGCCCCAGGTGCGCGTGGCGTCGGTATTCGCCTCGGTGGCCGCGGCCCTCGTTGCGGTAGCGGCGCTGCTGGTGTTCCGGGGCACCGAGGTGTGGATTCTCGGTGCGGCCGCCTTCGCCATCGTCCCGCTCATCGCCAACGTCTTCGTCGGCGGGTACCTCCGTCGCCAGTGGGGCCTGGCCGCGCCAGTCTGAGTCGCGCGGCGGCCGCCGTTCTGGCCCGCCCTAACCGTTCTGGCTGACCAGGGCCTCCGCCGAAATGCTGCGGTTCACCACGCCCTCGGCCGCGGCCCGCAGGGTGATCTCGTGCACCCGGGCGTAGTCGCGCAGGGCGGTGAAGGCCTCGGTCATGGTGCAGGAGCGCACCTGCGCGAGCACACCCTTGGCCTGCTCCACCAGGATCCGGGTGTC
>Ga0247803_1000295_pt1 | contig 29296 bp, 20 predicted proteins | sample UWRJL014104B1_FD_180928 | JGI IMG/M metagenome (GOLD analysis project Ga0247803, IMG submission 180928) | Plant litter microbial communities from Arlington Agricultural Research Station in Wisconsin, United States - UWRJ-L014-104B-1 | ecosystem: Environmental > Terrestrial > Plant litter >...
AAGGGAAAACGATAAGTTTTCCCTTTTTTATTTTATACAACGCAGCACCAGCATATTCCTGAAACATTTTATTCATAACTTTAAGAAATCTGTCATAAATTATAATTTTTGAGATTTATCTGTAACAAAATGTGGTGCCCATATTATATATTTGCGCCACCAAATACATAATTTATGATAAAACCAACTATTTTTCTTCTTTTTGTTACAGGTGTAACGTTTGCCCAAAGTATTATAGGGCACAACAACTCCGGTTCGGTTAACGGGCCCGGCCTCGCGTCGAGCGTAGGCGAAATATATGTAGTGCCGCAAAACCCAAACAATACATCGTCAGGGACGCTGGGTGCAGCTACACAGGTGCTACTGGGCAGCCTTGGCATAAACGGCCATGCCATTATGGAAGGCGTAACGTACTACCCTAACCCGGTAGCTAATGTGCTTACAATTGATGTAAAACAAGGCGTAAACCTTAGTAACGCACAGGTTTTTGATGCTAAGGGCACCTGGATTACCCTGCCGCCCGCGAGCGGTAACAAACTCGATTTTTCATCGCTTACTGCCGGGGTGTACTTTATCTCGTTCCCGGAGACCAAACTTAAACCTATTAAAATTGTTAAAAACTAACCATGAAAAAACTTTACTTTTTACTATTACTTATTTCAACCGGCCTTATGGCCCAGGTACCACAGGGTTTTAGCTACCAGGCGGTAGCACTAAACAGTGCCGGCAACGCGGTAGCATCGGCTCCGGTAAGGCTTCGCGTAAGTATATTAGAGGGCAGCGCCACCGGCACGGCATCGTATGTAGAAACACATAACCCTACTACTAACAATGTGGGGCTTTTTACCCTTACCATAGGTATGGGTACACCCGTTACAGGTACATTCAGCACCGTTAACTGGGCACAAAACTCAAAATTCCTTAAGGTAGAAATAGACGTTACTAATGGCACTAACTATATTACGGTAGGTTCGTCGCAATTACTATCAGTACCTTATGCCATGTATGCAGGTTCGGTAGCGGGCATGGGTACAGGCAATAACTCCGGAATGTTCACCAGCATGTATATGTATGGCACCTTTAACTCTTACAACCCTGCAACGGCTGTGCAAATGAGTGGCAGCGAAAGCTTTTACGCATACAAGTACCTTACCGCAGGTACTCAGGTAAAGTTCATCCCGTCTACAAGTTCGTCAGTATCTTATGGTAATGGCGGGGGCAATGGCCTTGCGGCAAATGGCGCGGCGTTCCCTATAATATCAGACGGTATATACCGTGTTAGTGTAAGTTTAGTGGGTTCATCCGGCGACGAGTATTTATATTCGGTAGATTTTGAGTCGATAGCCGTGCATGTAAACCTTAATTATAACAGCGAAATGGTGCCAATGACCTACAATGCAGGTACTAACACGCTTAGCTGCATAGTAAATATTCCTTCGATTATCCCTGCATCAGACCGTAAATTTTATTTCAATTTAGGTGGTACGCAGTATGGTGACAATCTTGCTAACAGCTCTATTGATGGCGGTGGCAGTATTATAAGCTTCCCCGGTACAGGTACGGTAAACTACCTGGTAACACTGAACCTTAATTCAACCGGCGACGGTAGCCCTTATACGGTTACACAGCAATAGTATATCTCGCTATAAATAACAAAGCCCCTTAATTGGGGCTTTTATTGTTTTATACGGGTTGGCCTTCGCCAAATTTTTGCAGTATCTGGTCAAAGGCGTTATACACCTCCTGCGGGTCATCGCCGGTTACCAGCTTTTGGCGGTACTCCTTAAAATTGGCTATACCCTTAAAATAGTTTGTATAGTGGCGGCGGGTTTCGTTAATACCGGCACGCTCGCCCTTCCACTCTATGCTCCACATCAGGTGGTTGCATGCGGCTTCTACCCTGTCGGCTATGGTAGGCCCGGGCAGGTGCTCTCCGGTGTTAAAGAAATGCTTTATCTCATTAAATATCCACGGGTAGCCTATGGCGGCGCGGCCTATCATAATACCGTCTATACCGTAGCGGTTTTTATACTCCAGCGCTTTCTCCGGATTGTCTATATCGCCGTTGCCAAAAATGGGTATATGTATGCGCGGGTTGTTCTTTACCCGGGCTATATGGCTCCAGTCGGCCTCGCCCTTATACATCTGGGCACGGGTACGCCCGTGTATGGTAAGCGCTTTAATGCCCACATCCTGCAGGCGTTCGGCCACCTCATCTATGTTTATGCTGTTCTCATCCCAGCCCAGGCGGGTTTTTACGGTAACAGGCAGGCTGGTGCCGTTAACCACGGCCTTGGTAAGGCGCACCATAAGGTCTATATCTTTAAGCACACCGGCACCGGCACCTTTGCACACCACTTTTTTTACGGGGCAGCCAAAGTTAATATCCACCAGGTCGGGGTTTACGGCCTCAACAATTTTTGCCGACATGGCCATTGCCTCTTCGTCCCCGCCAAATATCTGTATGCCTACCGGGCGCTCATAGTCAAATATATCCAGCTTTTGGCGGCTTTTCATGGCATCGCGTATCAGGCCTTCGCTCGAAATAAATTCGCTAAACATAAGGTCGGCGCCATGCGTTTTGCACAGCCTACGGAACGGCGGGTCGCTTACATCCTCCATAGGGGCAAGCAGCAGCGGAAATTCAGGCAGCTCAATGTTTCCTATCTTAACCATCACTCAACATTTTTTTGCAAAAGTAATCATTTGATTTTGAACATCAGGATTAAAAAAACTGACGGAAAACTAAAGGCATCATGATACATTATACGATTTTTTATCGACTAAGTGCAAATATGTCCGTCGAAATGCACTAAAAAAATTGAATATTTAAACGAATGTGTAGGTTAAAAAAAGTTAAAAAGTAAATAATATAAAAATTAATCCCCAAATATCAGACAATTTGATATAAATGCCGTTTCTGAAAATTATTTTGAGAAAAGTACTGTTATAATATATAAATTTGCACGGAATAATGTTTTGAAAGTAAAGCAATTACAGATTAATAAGTTACGATGGCATTCTGGATAGTTATTGTAAAATTCAAAGATAAGGTAATTAAAAACCAAATCTTTTTAACTTTTTTAACTGCGTTAATAGTGTGTAAAATCGTTGTTAAACCAAGCCTAAAACCAGGTTTTATTAACAATTTTTAACTTCTATTTTTTGCTTGGCTGATTCAATAACAATTTTCTTTGCATTAATTAAATTTTAAATATTATATGAGGGTTCGAAAAATTACTTCTTTACAGGGGCTGCTCTACTTGTGCCTATTTTTAGCACAAACAGTTGCCTACTCACAATCGGTTTCGGGTATTGCCCCCAGCAATGTAACCCAGCGCGCTTCGGTTATTATAACGGGCGCCGGTTTTACTTCATCATCTACTGTACGGTTTTACACCACTGCAGATTCTTCTACAAGCGCTACTTATGTAAGCGCGGCATCGGTATCGTTTATTTCAGATACACAGCTTCGTGTTATCGTACCTACGGTTATTGCGGCAGGTGCTGCGCAGGCTACAAGGGCAATACGTGTGTATAACGGCAACACACCAAGCGGCGCGTTTACTTATACCTACACGCCGCCTGCGTTAACACCGGCATCGGCTGGGATTACTAAAATTATTACTAACCATAACGGTTACTGGAACAGCGCTGCTAATGGCGGTGTACAGCCGGATAGCGGGCATAGCCTAATGGCGTTTCAGTATGACGGTACGTTATACAGTACAGGCAGCGAAACCGCAGTAACCGGCGTGCTTGCCAGTAATACAAATACGGGTACCTATACCACCGGTAACTGGAGGGCATTACCCATAAATAGCATTGAAGGTACAGTGCCTGCCAGTAATAGTGACAACCCTACCCTTATTGTGCTTGCCAGCAAAATAGATGGCAATGCAACCACCGCTGTACCCACATCTCCGGCTGTGGCCGGCCTTTCTGTGCGCGATGTGCTAATAGACGGCATCCGCGGGTTAAACCTGGGTACGGGGGTTACTAACCTGCCAAGCACATCGGTGCTTACCTTTCAGGCGCAAAATATATTACAAAATGTTGCCGGCGATACCAAACCTGATATTATGGTAAGCCAGGTGGCCGACCCCAGCAACGATTCATTTTCGGTATATTGCTTTACCGATGCCAGTGGCAATATTATAGGTAACCCTATGCAAATTGCGCTAAACTCTGTTACCTCACTGGGCAACTATAAAACCGACTTTTTTACGCTGCCTGCGGGCGCGGCACTCAATACAGCCACTATAACCGGGTCTACTACCATAGGCGCTAACAACAGGCCCATACGCATGGTGGGCTACAAGCTGTCAGACTTTGGCATCAATGAAGAAAATAAAGCCCTGGTTACGCAATTTAAAGTAATGCCCAGCGGCACCGGCGACCCGGCATTTATGGCCTACAACAGGGAATCGTTTGCCATACCCGCCCCCGAAATTACAGGGCAGCCGCAAAGTGTGGCGCTTTGCCCGGGTGGCACGGCTAACTTTACGGTAACGCTTGCCGCTACAGGTACCGAAACGGTATTTCAGTGGGAAAAAAACGGTGTAGCCTTAACTAACGGCACTACCCCGGGTGGTTCTGTAATAAGCGGAGCCACAGCTGCAACGCTAACCATAGCCGGCATCGTACCTGCCGATAACGGTATTTACCGCTGTGTGGTATCTAACAGCGCTGGAGCGGCATTTAGTAACGACGCTTACCTTAATACGGTAATACTTTCTGCCTCACCGGCCTCGGGCACCTGTATTAATACACCTGCAACTATATTTGTTAGCGCGGCAGGAATCAACCCGCGGTACAAGTGGTACAGCAATACTACAAACAGCAATACCGGCGGTACTGCCATCGCAAATGCTACCAGCAGTACATATACTCCCCCCGCAGGTACAGCCGGAACGAAATATTATTATGCAGAGTCATACCCTAACGGCTTTTCTTGCGCGGTTACAAAGTCGGCCGTTATACCGTTTACCGTATATACCCCATCGGTAGCCGGCACGGTTAACGATAACCAAACGGTATGCCCTAACACGTCGGCAACAGTATTCCTTACGGGTTCTAACGGTGCGGTACAATGGCAAAGCACCCAGGTATCTAACGGTACAGAGGGCTGGACGGATATACCAGGCGCTAACGCGGCCGTGTATAGTATACCATCGGTTACAGGCATTACTTATTACCGTGCCCTTGTAACTAACGGCAACTGTGGCGCTGTTACATCTGGTGTTACATCGGTAACGGCTAACACTACGTTTATATGGACGGGTAACGACAGTACAAACTGGAACACAGCCACAAACTGGTCGTGCCATGTTATACCTACCGCCGAAACAGATGTTACCATACCGGCCGCACCCATAAACAAGCCGGTAGTTAATAACGATGGCCTTGCCCATGCAAAATCACTTATTGTTAATGAGGGAGCACAGGTTACTATAGCTACAGGCGGTTCACTTCAGGTGGTTAACGCGGTATCAGTAGGCAATACAGGTGTACTGGTTGTAGAAAACAACGGCGCCCTTATACAGGATAACGAGACGAACAACTCGGGCATAATAACCGTAAAGCGCGACAGCAACCCGCTCTACAGGCTCGATTATACACTGTGGTCGTCGCCGGTAAGCGATGTGCGGTTAAGGGATTTTTCTATGGCAACATCAAACAACCGTTTTTATGAGTACAAGTACGACTTCAATGGTGTTGCCAGTGTAGAAGGCTACTGGCCGGTAGACCCGCTTACCACTTACTTTACACCTGCTAAGGCGATACTTATAAGGATGCCCAACGTAAATGGCGCCATAAGCGGATATATTGAAGGTACCACCGCAACAACATTTAACGGTGTGTTTACCGGCACCCCTTATAACGGAACCATACAAATACCGCTTTCGGTAGTGGCAAACAGGTATACCGCGGTAGGTAACCCGTATGCTTCGCCTATAAACATTAAAAGCTTCTTTACCCAAAACAGCGGTGTGCTAAAAGCAGGCACGCCTATATACCTGTGGAGAAAGAAAAACAACTCGCTGGTATCGTCGTATGCTACGGTAACGCTTTCGGCCTTTGTAGCTAACCATGCCACGTGGGAAACCACCGGGCTTGACACCCCGGATTATACATCGGGCGGGCAAACACAGGCGGGCTACTTTACCGGTAACAGCGACAACTGGTTACTATCGCAAGGGCAGGGCTTTATCGTAAAAACTAACGATACCGATACAACCAGCCCACTGCTTACCTTTACAAATGCCATGAGGAAACCAGTACCGCAAACCGGCGGCCAGGGCTTTTTCAGGACTGCGGCTGTACCGCAATCGCGCCTTTGGCTTAACTTTAAAGATACCGAAAATGCTTTCAGCCAGTTAGCTGTAGCTTACAGCGAAGGCCAAACCCTGGGCATAGATTATGGTTATGACGGCTTAAGCCTGGGCGGCGAAGGCAGCATTGCCATCTATACTCTTGCCGCCGAAAACAACCTTACCATACAATCGAGGCCGGAATTTGATGTTACCGATGTGGTTCCCGTGGGTTATACCGCAAGCCACGCAGGCTCATTTACCATAGGCCTTGACCATGTAGACGGCGTGTTTGAAGCAGGCCAGAAAATTTACCTGAGGGATAATGCTGAAGGCATAGTGCGCGACCTTACACAAAGCAACTACACCTTTGCATCTGAAGCGGGTACGGTTAATAACAGGTTTGATATAATATACGCTTCGCCGTCTGCGGAGCTGGGAACCGATAACCCCGTAGTAGATCCTAACACGGTTGTAGTGTACAAGCAAAACAACACCATAAACATCAATTCAGGAAACACGCTAATGAGCAGTGTAACGGTATATGACATCCGCGGCAGGGTACTTTACAGCCAGGATAACATTAACGCTGCCGAAACGGCCATAAACAACCTTTCGGTACAACAACAGGTTATTGTTGTAGAAGTGAATACCGAAAAAGGGACCGTTTCTAAAAAAGTGATTTTCTAAAGAAAATACGTAACAATACATATTGCCCCTATAAAGGCACGTACTATCCCCGGTACGTGCTTTTTGTTTTTATACAGCTTCAGTAACTATTGAAAGATGTACTTGTTTGTTATTTTACCGTAATGCTCCTGATATTAGATGCTCCCATTACGTTTTTCTTGCCCACTACTTTCGCTGAAATAAGGTACGTTCCCGCCACAGGATTTTTCCATGTAAAGCTATAGGGCGCGGTGCTATCTTCCCCTAACAATACATCGCTGTAAAAAAATTGTACTTTAACAACACTTTTTTTACGGCCTTTTACTGCTGCGGTAATTGTAATTTCGCCCGTTTCGCTAAAGCTTGTGTTATCTGCCGGGCTGCTTATAAATACAGTTGGCGCATCCGGGTTTGCGGGTACGTCCCAGCCATCTGTCCATTTACGGTAGTCGATACCAGGGTATGGGTGCACACGGATATCCGTATTTGCCGTGGCATCATCAAATAAAAACCTGTTTATAAATGCCTGTACCTCGCTGTATGATTCCTGAGGTACTACACAATGGTTGTGGCCGCCGCGTATGGAAAAGCCAAACCTGTCGGCAATGCCAAAGGTTTGGTACACCTTTTCTGCAGCCCGGTCTGCTACATAGCCGGAAGGGTCGCCCAGCCATTCATAGTCGGGGTTGCCCAGTACTAACAGCGCGCGCGGTGCTATCATGGCCATGAGCTCATGGTGGTCGTGGGGAAGCACGCCGGGCCTGCCCGAAAAATCGGTACCCATACTGGCCATGAACCAGGCATAGTTAGTGTTGTTTATTTTTTCTACCTTGCCTATGGTTTCAGAAACCCGCCAGGAGTTTACGCCACCACCACCCGATTCCTGCGCGATGGTAAGTGCGATACGCTCATCAAAAGCACCGGCAAAAAGGGCCATCTTGCCCGCATAAGAGCATCCTGTTACCGCAATATGGCTTACATCGGCCTTCAGCTGCGCCTGCACCAGTGTTATGCCATCTATCAAACGGCTGATGCCCCACGACCACGCACTGTAGTTCCCCGAAGTAACAAGTTCCGGGTACAGGCTGTAATATGGGTCGGTAAGTACCCTGTTGCTGTTATTGCCATATGTAACTACCTGGTTGTGCATAAACGGAATTTGGATAGCGCCCTCAAACAGGCTGGCCGGTATGCTCCCGGTGGCCCTGTTCATGCCTATTACCACCGGGAACGGACCGTCTCCTGCGGGCATGGTAACACTGGAAGTCAAAGTAAGCGTGTGGCCTTTTTCGGTTACGTTAACCGTAAGCACCCCGTTAGTGTAAGACGCTGTAATTGCAGCCGGGGCAGCAGGCTTGGGGCCTATTTCATATTTTTCTATTTCGGCTTTTATTTCGTTTCTCCGGCGTTTCCAGTCTTTAAAATCGGTAGACCTGCCGCTGCCATCAGACCAGCTAAAAGGGTCGGGCAGCATGGGGTGGCTTATAAGGTCGCCCGCGGCAGGCAAAGGCGGTGCCGCGTATGCTGCCCCGGTGTTTTCTATACTGTACACAAGCGGAGGCGTTTGCCCGTAAGAACTGATTAGAGTAAACATGCTTATAGTAAGTGCGCTGAGCGTAATTTCTAGTTTCATATATATAGACAATTGGTTTTTTAAACATCAAAATCCGGCTGTTAACTTGTCCATCAGCAGCACGTTAATTAATTTAAAACAAATGTGTTACTAATTTATACATTTTAAGTTACCAGGGATAATTAATCAGCGAAATCGTTTTCATTTTTCTGTAACTACGCCAATAAAATTATTGTTGCCGCTAAAGCATTACACGCCGGCTCGTGTTTTTTACCGGATAAATACAACCGTAAAAAAGGCGCTTTGAAACCCGCTAACTTTAACTATATTTGCCGATTAAAAACCTACCTTTACAGGTAAGGCCCTTCGGCAGGCTCAGCGCAGGCTGCCCAAAAAATTGATTATACGAAGACGATGAAGCACATTAGGAATTTTTGCATTATAGCACACATAGACCACGGTAAAAGCACCCTGGCCGACCGCCTGCTTGATGCCACACAAACCGTTACCAAACGCGAAAGCCAGGCACAGTTGCTGGATAATATGGACCTGGAGCGCGAGCGCGGCATTACCATAAAAAGCCACGCCATACAAATGGAGTATACCTACAAGGGGCAGGAATATATACTTAACCTTATAGACACCCCGGGCCACGTAGATTTTAGCTACGAGGTGTCGCGGTCTATCGCCGCCTGCGAGGGCGCGCTGCTTATTGTAGACGCTGCCCAGAGCATACAGGCGCAAACCATAAGCAACCTGTACCTGGCGCTTGAAAACGACCTGGGAATTATTCCCGTGCTTAATAAAGTAGACCTGCCAAGCGCCAACCCCGAAGAGGTAAGCGACGATATTGTAGACCTTTTAGGTTGCAAACTGGAGGATATTATTCATGCCTCAGGCAAAACCGGCCTGGGTGTAGAAGACATACTGGCTGCCATTATAGAGCGCATCCCCGCCCCTAAGGGCGACCCGGACGAGCCACTGCAGGCGCTTATATTCGACTCGGTATACAACCCGTTCCGTGGTATTGAAGTAATCTTCCGTGTTAAGAACGGATCGATAAAAAAAGGCCAGAAGATAAAATTTATGGCTACGGGCAATGAATATTATGCCGACGAGATAGGTACGCTAAAGCTCAACCAGGTGCCCAAGCAGATTGTGAGCGCGGGCGATGTGGGTTACCTCATCTCGGGTATTAAAGAAGCCAAAGAGGTTAAGGTGGGCGACACCCTTACCGATGCCAAAAACCCTACCCAGAACATGGTTAGCGGCTTTGAAGAAGTAAAGCCAATGGTATTTGCCGGTATTTACCCGGTAGATACCGAGGATTATGAGGAGCTGCGCAACTCTATGGAAAAGCTGCAGCTTAACGACGCCTCACTGGTGTTCACGCCGGAGAGTTCGGCGGCACTGGGCTTCGGCTTCCGATGCGGGTTCCTGGGCATGCTGCACATGGAGATTATACAGGAACGCCTGGAGCGCGAGTTCGACATGACGGTTATTACTACCGTACCCAACGTGTCGTACCACGCGTTTACTAAAAAAGACCCCGACACCATACTTATAGTTAACAACCCGAGCGATTTGCCCGAACCGTCTAAACTGAGCCACGTAGAGGAACCGTATATTAAGGCAACCATTATTACCAAGGCCGACTTTGTGGGCAACGTAATGGGCCTGTGTATCGAGAAGCGCGGTGTAATAACCAACCAGACCTACCTTACCACCGAGCGCGTAGAGCTTAATTTTGATATGCCGTTGGCAGAGATTGTATTCGACTTTTATGACCGCCTTAAAACGGTATCTAAAGGTTACGCCTCGTTTGACTACTCGCCTATAGGCATGCGTACCTCAAAACTGGTGCGCCTTGACGTACTGTTAAACGCACAGCCGGTAGATGCACTGAGTGCACTAATTCACGAAGATAACGCCTATAACATAGGCAAAAAAATGTGCGAGAAGCTTAAGGAGCTTATCCCACGCCAGCAGTTTGATATTCCTATACAGGCAGCTATTGGTGTAAAAGTCATCAGCCGCGAAACGGTTAAGGCGCTCCGCAAAGACGTTACCGCCAAGTGTTACGGTGGTGATATCTCGCGTAAGCGTAAACTTCTTGAAAAACAGAAAAAGGGTAAGAAACGTATGCGCCAGGTGGGCAACGTAGAGATTCCGCAGGAAGCATTTATGGCGGTGCTGAAGCTGAACGATTAAATAGTATTAAGTAGTGAGTATTAAGTATTAAGATTTTAGACGTAAGATAATAGATGATAGACCCGGTGCTGATGTGCTGGGTTTTTTTGTAGATTTAGGGCTGTTAAAAATTTGAAAATGGATTCACTTGGTTCAGTAACAGATGGGGTTTATGATTATAAAGGAAAAACCTTTGAGCATGATATTTATTTGAAGCCTACAACCATAGTAAATCCAAAATTTATCAGGTTTTTTAAATGTACATTTAAAAAACCTCTTTCCATTAATGATTTGGATTGCGAAAAGATTTCTGTAAGTTTTTCTGATTGTATTTTTGAAGATGAAATATCAATTTATAGTTCCGATTTCAAGGAATTAAAATTTTCAGGCTTTCGCATTGACAAGGATATTCAAATAGAATGGTGTACTATGGAAATATTCAAATTTAACAATGGAAGTTCTGTTGGAGGTGATTTCCTTATGTATGAAAGTGTTGTTAAGCATGAATTTGACTGTTCAAGATTAGAGAAATTTTCAGGCAAATTCACCGCTAATATTAATCAATATCAAGAGGGTCGAATTGAAGGATTGAGAAGCAGTTTTCGAAAATCTGTTTTTAACGAATTAGAGTTAGCCGGCTATTTTGGGGCGGTCAATTTTGATGAAACTGAAATTAAACAAAATGCATTGTTTTCAGAAGTAATCTTTAACAAATCCTATTTTAACAAGGCTCTATTCGGAACTGATACGAAATTTAATAGTTGTGTATTTGAGTTCTTAACTAGCTTTAAAGATTCGGTGAGTATCGGTTCTATTTCTTTTGAAATATGTACGTTTAAAGGTCAATCTTTTTTTACCAAAGCGAAATTCAACAAATTATCAATATCAGATACTTCATTCGAGGAACGAGCATCATTTGACAAATTAGAGGTGAACATAATCAAGCTGTATTTAACAGTATTCCAAAAAATCACTTTTTTTGATGAACTTAAGATAAATAAGCTATTGAAGAATGACAATGGAACGATTGCTTCCGCAGACGACGCAAGAGATTGGCGAAGAACACTAAGATATATAAAACAAGAATTTCAAAAAGCTGATAATAGGATAGATTATAATCGTTTCAGGGCATATGAAATGGATGCTTATTATCGACAACTCCGATGGGACTGGCGGGAAGAGTTTAGGGATAAATTTATTTTAGCAGCAACATATGTAGTAACCGGCTTTGACCACAGTTGGCGAAGGGCATTAATCTTCACACTTACAGCAGCAGCGCTATTTTATTCAGCTTTTTACATCTCTGAAAATTATATGCAAACCTTTGCTATATCACAATGGCAGCAGTTTGCTTCTGGATATTTCAGATTTTTATTGGTAACCGATTTTTACAATCCGTTGGCAGACGGAAGAAGCTATATCGACAACACAAATACAATAGGCTGGTTCATCTTCATCCTCGGCAAAATCTTCATCGCATTCGGCATCTACGAAATGATACAGGCCTTCCGTAAGTTTAAGGCGTAATAGATCGCAGCGGTCGTTCCTACCTCGCAATGACAGTGCGCGGGCACGAGTGAAGCTATTCCCCTCTTGAGGGGTGGCTGAAAGCCGGGGTGGATTCTATGCTAAAAAGCCACCCCACCCTACGGGCACCCCTCCGCAGGAGGGGAATAGCTTCACTCGGGTGTTTATCATACTGGAGGCCAACGCCGCAATGACAGTGCGCGGGCAAGAGTGAAGCTCCCGACAACCATCAACCGACAACCAGCAACCATCAACCACCCTAATACGCCAGCTTGCTCAACGTGTCAAAAAACTCATCGGCTTTTATGGAGTCGTTTGCAAAAATGGCCTCTTTGCTTAGCGGCAGCCTGCCGCGTGCCCGGCCCAGGATAACCACATTGCCGCTTTGGGCAATGGTATCTTCGGCGGTAATGAGGCCGCGGCGCAGCATGATGTTTTTTATGTAATTATCGTGCTTAATGGCATATCCCTTAAGGTCGCCATTGCTGTCAAACTTATACATAAATTTTTTCGGGCTGGGTATGATGCTCGCCAGGTACACGCACTCATCCAGGGAAAGGTCGGCGGGGGATTTGTCGAAGTAATAGTGGGCCGCTTCGCCAATGCCGTACACATCAGGGCCCCATTCTATCACGTTAAAATAAACCTCAAGCATGCGCTCCTTGCTGGCTATGCGGTTGTTCTCTAATATGTATACCAGCAGAATTTCCTCCAGCTTGCGCGAAAGGGTTTTTTCCCGGTTCAGGAACACGTTCTTAACCAGCTGCATACTGATTGTACTACCGCCACGGCTGAATTTCTTGGTCTTAATATTTTTAATGATACTCTGGCGGAACGCCTCGGTAATAAACCCACGGTGGCGGAAAAACGACGGGTCTTCGCTGGTAAGTACCGCCTGCCTCAGGTAGGGCGCTATCTGGCCAATAGGCGTATAATTAGGGTTAGATGCGCCAACAACAATCGCACGCTGCGCCCGGCCGTCTTCAATAGCGCGGTAGGTAAATGCGGTGTTGAGCTTGGCAAGGTTGGCCTCGCCATATTTAAGTATCTCAAGGCCGTCGCGTTTCAGGGTGCTGTCAAACACCAGGGCGTTAGGCTTATTTTTGTTGAACAAAAAGTCGAGCCTGTAGCTAAAATCGCCTTTGGCCTCCATGCCCTCAAAATTGGTAAACAATCCGGTAGGCAATGAGGTTATAAAATCCTGCGCGGGCATCTTGGGGATGTTGGCTTTTACCTGGTAAATGGTATCGGCTTCTACACTGTAGCGTGCAAAGGGTCGGAATTTAATCTTATTAAGCTGCACGGTACTGGTACTGTCCAGCTCGATGAAATCGCCGCCAAAGAGCACGTGATAGTCAAAACGGGCATTGTCTATCACCACATCCTTACTGGCGATGCGGCGGTTATTCACCATAAAATTCTGTATGGAAGCATAGCCGTCTATGTGCATTTCGCCGCCCTGCATGTCCATATTTTCCACCTTAAGGTTAATGGCGTCAAAACCGCTTTTTATATGGAAGCGCTTTGCGATGTACGGCACCACAATACGGCCCGTATCGGCATTAAAGAACTTAAGGTCGCACTGGTGCCCGCGCGGGTCGGCCATGCCGCTTACCTTCCAGTGCTGCACTATGGTATCTTCGCTTACGCGTAATAGCGTTTCCAGCTTGTTATCGGCCAGGCGGGTGTCGTCCAGCTTCAGGTTCAGCTTATGGCCTTTATCATCTACCCGAAGCTCGAGGTTTTGCAGCGCCATATCGGTAGGAATAAGGTTCAGCACCTTGTTCATGATGTTATAGGCGCGGTCGGCATAGTTGGTAGCCTTATCTTCATCCTCTTCGGTTGTGTCTTTCTTCGACTTCAGCAGCGAGCGGAAATTCCACCCCAAAGTATCGCGCACCATGCTTACATAGCCGTCGCTCATGTGCAGCGTACCCAGCTGTATATCGCCCACCAACAGGTGCGACAGGTTGATGCTCGTGCTCACATCCTTAACGCTAATTAGTGTATCCTGCCCGTTTGGCACCAGGCTTACACCCTTCATTTCTATGCCGCTCAGCCCGCTAAAGCTGGCTTCCTCAACGTTGAATGCTGCATTGCGTTCGGCTACTTTAGTGTGTACCTTGGCAATTACCTGCTTGAGTATGGTATTGCGAAAGGCAAAGAACCCTATGCCGCCCAATACTAATAGTATGACCAGGGTAATGCCGGTGCGTTTTGCTATTTTTTTATAATTGATTTTCAGTTTTCGCATATATTTATCCAAAGAGGTGGCCTGCAACATCTTCTATACGTGCCACCAGTTTTATGTCTATTGCCGTGTTCTTTAACGAGATTTTGTTGTACTTAGATACAAAAATAGCAGAAAAACCTAACTTCTCGGCTTCCAGTATGCGTTGTTCTACACGGTTTACCGGGCGCACCTCGCCGCTAAGGCCTATTTCGCCGGCAAAGCAGTAGCCTTTATCTATCGGAATGTCTTCGTTTGATGATAATATTGCGGCTACCACGGCAAGGTCAATCGCGGGGTCGTCTACGTTGATACCGCCGGTAATGTTCAGGAAAACGTCTTTAGCCCCCAGTCGGAAACCCGCCCTTTTTTCGAGCACGGCCAATACCATGTTGAGCCTTTTTGCATTATAGCCGGTAGTGCTGCGTTGTGGTGTGCCATATACCGCGCTGCTTACCAGTGCCTGAATTTCTACCATAAGCGGACGCATGCCCTCCATGGTGGTGGCTATGGCCGTGCCGCTCAGGTTTTCTTCGCTGTGCGAAATAAGTATCTCGCTGGGGTTAGCCACTTCGCGCAGGCCGCTGCCCAGCATTTCATAAATACCCAGTTCGGCAGTCGATCCAAAACGGTTTTTTAGCGAACGCAGTATGCGGTACACGTGGTTGCGGTCGCCCTCAAACTGCAGTACGGTATCTACCATGTGCTCAAGTATCTTGGGCCCGGCAATGGAACCGTCTTTTGTTATATGGCCAATAAGCAGCACGGGGACGTTGCTTTGCTTGGCAAATTTTATAAGCTCGGCGGTGGTTTCGCGTATCTGGCTAATGCTGCCCGCGGAAGATTCTATATAGTCTGAATGTAGCGTTTGTATCGAGTCGATTATTACCACCTCAGGGTCTAACGCCTCTATCTGCTTAAAGATGTTCTGTGTTTTTGTTTCGGTAAGGATGTAGCAGTTGTCGGCCGCGGCTGTAATGCGTTCGGCACGCATTTTTATCTGTTTCTGGCTTTCCTCGCCGCTTACATACAACGTGCGGTAGGGCAGCTTAAGCGAAATTTGCAGCAGCAGCGTACTCTTGCCTATGCCCGGCTCGCCACCCAAAAGCGTTAGCGATCCCGGCACTAAACCTCCGCCCAGCACACGGTTAAGCTCGCCGTCGCCGGTATCAAGGCGGTGCTCGCTGGTGCTGTCTATCTCGGTAATGCGCAGGGGCTTATCGGCTTTTTTTGCTGCTGGCGCAGAGGCATTCCACGACGGCTTGTCTTCCTTTACGATAAGCTCTTCTACTATGGTGTTCCACTGTTTGCAGGCATTGCACTGCCCCTGCCATTTAGAATACTGGGTGCCGCAATTCTGGCAATAAAATGCTGTTTTTACTTTAGCCATCTAAGTGTTTTGGTAAGTACAACCAAAGATAGGTTTTTTTGTGGATTTGGGGATGCGTTAATTTTGGGGATGTGGAAAAGGAACACAGATGACACAGATTAATGGATTTACACCAGATTGTCCCGGAGTATTGATGGAATGCGGAAGCCACGGATTAGACGGATGGATGCGCGCATATTTTGACCGGATATCTATGTAGGCCTTTTAGGATTGGAGTAATGTTCCATGTCGACGATAGGAGACATCTCAGCCATGTACAGAATTTATTTCTGATTAGGATGATAAATACCGGGATGCGGTTATTTGATTATTCGGTAATCCGATTATGAGTGAAGCTACTCCCCTCTCCTTCGGAGAGGGGCTCGGGGTGAGGCTTTTACATCTTCTCTGATTTCTCTACGATAAATTCTTTGGTGTATTCGCCTACACCATCATAGGCATAAGCGTTAAGGTATACTTTTTTGGCTTTTTTGTAGTCGCCTGTCATTTCGTAGAACAGGCCTTCATAGTATTCGCCTATTATTGTTTTAGGATAATTTGCCTTAGCCAGTTTGCTCAGGTCTTTAAGCTCGTCATAGACAGCGTTTTTAAGTATGGCGGCCTCTATGGCTTTAAAATCATTAAGCCTGATGGTCATTTTTGTACCCAGGTCTTTTTCTATGATTTCATATTTTTTAACCAGGTACTCTACATAGCCGCTGGGCAGGGTAACAATTTTTTCCTGGTACTCAATGGGCGATATGGGTTTGTAGGAGTTGTAAATACCATATAGCGCAGCAGGCACCCCCATGGGTATTACCGAATAGTGCGAGCCACCGGTAAACTCATCATACATATAAGTAAGGTTTGCATTCTTAACAGTTTTTAAGTTATCGTTAAGCGTTTTAATATTATCCCTAAGCCTTTTAATATCACCTTCGGCACTGCACAGGTAAAAAAATGTAGGGGCCTTTACCTTGCTAAGCATTTCGGGAATACGATTTTCCATTTCCATGGCCATATCCGGGCTAAAGGAGATATAACCCCTGAAGGGCGGATTTTCTTTATACATAAAAAAGTTAGCCATGCGCGCCGTCATGTCATGCCCTGCTATAATCCTGAAAGGGGAAATGGGGTATTTTTTGTCAAGGTACGGCAGTAGCTCATCACCTATAAACTGAAAGAAATTATCGCCGCTGCCCTCGGGCAGGCCTTCTTCGCTGGTGCGCACATCGTTCATCCTCTGCTCTTCATCGCCGTTCATTTCTACGCCTACTATAATGGTTTCGGGCATTTCATCCCAATAATAGCCATACTCAAGGTTTCCGGCAAAAGGGTCTACCAGGTATTCTCCGTCCAGTACCAGCAGCAGGGGGTATTTTTTGTTTTTATCCTGCCCAAACGATGGCGGGGTAAGTATACGCAGCTTACGGGTAGCGTTCAGGCTTTTGCTGGGTATCTCGTCCATCTTGATTTGAGCCAAGAGGGGTACTGCCGTAAGTAAAAACAGCGTTAACATAATGTTTTTCATAACTTTACAATTTAAGGGGATAAAATGCAAAGCAAGATAGCGATTTATTTTTTCCTGTATAGCAATGTAAGGGCTAAAAATGAAAAACAGCCCAAAAAAATGATTAGCCCTACCTGCGAGCCCCATACAATATAGCCAAAAGCGGTACCCGAGGCAAGCGGCACATTATAAGCAGTTAGCACATTAGCAACTGCCAGGGGAAACAGACCCACACCGCCATTTGTAAACGTAATGGCAAGGCTGCCCACTACAAACGCTATAAGTACGGTGCCAAAACTTAGACCGGCCGTTTGCGGTATAGCAAAGATAGAAATGTAGAACATGCCTATATAAGTAAGCCATATATATACCGACAGCAGTAAAAAAGGCCATTTATCAGGCATTTTAAAAACGCTAAGCGCACCTTCGGTAATGCCGCTTACCTTATCTTTTAGCTTGGCAAGCCAGGCCGCTTTTCCGTATATATAATACAGCAGTGCCGATATGCCCAGCAGTACTGCCGCCACGCCATAAAGCAGTAGTTTTTTATAGGGTATGTTTTCTACCAGGTAGTCCTGCAGTTCGTCAAACTTAAGGGCTATGGTAATGCCGGTGCATACTATAAGCAGTATAAGGTCTACCACACGCTCACTTATTATGGTACCAAATGATTTATCAAACGGCACATCGCTGTTACGGCTTATTACCGCCGCACGGGCTACTTCGCCGCTGCGGGGTATGGCCATGTTCATTACATAGGTAACGCATACGGCTGTAAAACGCACAATAAAAGGGGCGGTATAACCCATGTGGGCCAGGGTATACTTCCAGCGGTAGGCACGTGCCCAGAAACCGGTAATGCCAGCAAAAAGGGCCAGGTAGATGTAAAGGTAGTTTGCCGTGCGAAAGCTGTAGGCTACGTCATTGCGCTCTGTGGGGGTAAGCTTGTTGTAGGTGTATATAATTAAAAAAACTCCCACGGCCAGTGGGAGTACTATACTAAGTGTTTTAGTAATTTTCTGTTTTAGGCTCATGTGAGCGAATTGTCTTTTTCGTTAGGGAAAACAATAGCGGGCTTAAAGCTTTTGGCTTCCTCAAAATCGAGTATGCCATACGATATTATTATGATGATATCGCCTTTTTGCACCTTACGGGCCGCGGGGCCGTTAAGGGTAATATCGCCGCTGTTCCTGTTTCCTTTAATAATGTAGGTTTCGAGGCGCTCACCGTTATTGATGTTCACTATACTAACCTTCTCTCCTTCTATCATATTGGCGGCCTCCATCAGCGCTTCGTCTATGGTAATGCTTCCAATATAGTTTAAATCGGCTCCGGTAACCGTAACACGGTGTATCTTGGATTTTACAACTTGAATTTGCATGGTGCAAAGGTAATCAATTTAGCGAAATATTGTCTATTAACCTTACGTTACCCAAAAATACCGCAATAAAAGCCCTGTATTTCCTGTTTTCCTTTACCGTTGCGGGTTCCAGGGTATCTTCCGGCGCTATCTCAAAATACTCCGGGGTAAACTCGGGGTGGGTAGCAAAAGTAGCTGTTACATACCCTTTAACGTCGGCAATGCTATCGGTTTTAAAATGTTCGCGTACCGTTTGCAGCGTTTTGTATATCAGCGCGGCGGCTTCCCGTTCCGGGTGCGTAAGGCGTTCGTTACGCGAACTCATGGCCAGCCCGTTTGGCTCACGGCTTATGGGGCAGCCTATAATGTTTATGGGCATGTTGTTTTTTTCAACCAGCTTCTTTACAATTTGCAGCTGCTGAAAATCTTTTTCGCCAAAATAGGCATTAGTGGGCTGTACTATGTCAAACAGTTTTTTTACAATTGTACCCACACCATCAAAATGGCCGGGGCGGTGCGCGCCTTCCATCTGGTGCTCCAGCCCGTCAAAATCATAGTGGGCGCTTGTGGTGTTGCCGTCATACATTTCGTCCACCTCCGGGGCAAAAATAATGATGCTATCGTTCAAAGAGGCAATTTTTGCAGCATCAGCCTCCAGCGTGCGGGGGTATTTAAGCAGGTCGTCCGGGTTATTAAACTGGGTAGGGTTTACAAAAATGCTTACCACGGTAACGGCATTTTGCAGCAGCGACTGCTGCATGAGCGACAGGTGCCCGCTGTGCAGCGCCCCCATAGTAGGCACAAAGCCAATGGTATTGTGGGCAGAAAGGTAAGGTTGCAGCAGCTGCTGCAGGGCATCTTTTTTACTAAAAATAAGCATATAGAAGGAGTTAAAAACGTGCTAAATTAATATATAGTTATAAACTGGGCAAAAATGTTTAATTTTGCAGTTGTTTATATACCCAAACAAAAATAGCATTGAACATGGAGGATAAGAGGATATTATATGTATCATCTGAAGTTGTACCTTATTTGGCAGAGAACGAAGTTTCGCTTATGTCGTATGATGTGCCAAAAATGATTAACGACCAGGGCGGGCAGATACGCATATTTATGCCCCGGTACGGTAACATAAACGAGCGCAGGCACCAACTGCATGAAGTTATACGCCTTAGCGGTATGAACCTTGTAGTTAACGACATGGATATGCCCCTTATAATAAAAGTAGCCTCTATACCTAAAGAGCGCATTCAGGTGTACTTTATAGACAACGAGGAGTATTTTAAGCGCAAAGCCACCTTTACCGATGAGGAAGGCACACTGTACCCGGATAACGATGAGCGCGCCATATTTTTTGCAAAAGGCGTGGTAGAAACCGTAAAGAAACTAAACTGGGTGCCCGATATCATTCACGTGCACGGATGGATGGCAAGCCTGCTGCCCGTATACATGAAACACTACTATAAAGACGAGGCGCTCTTTGCCGACACTAAAATTGTTACCTCTATTTACGGGCAGAGTTTTGACGGCCCGCTAAACGAGAAAATGATGGATAAGGTGCTTTTTGACCAAATACCCGCCGACGCGGTAAGTGTGCTTGAAAGCGCTGATTTTGAAAACATTATGAAGGTAGCCGTTGCCCATAGCGATGCTGTTATCATCGCATCGCCTAACGTGTCTGAAAGCCTTACAGCTTACATAGCAGCCTCGGGCAAACCCTTTTTGGAATTTGCCGGAAAAGATAATTTTGCATCCGCGTATACTAATTTTTATAAAAATCAGGTTCTATAGTAAACCTTTTAAAAAATATATGAATAATTTTTCTCTGATAAAGAAGTTTTTGTTTGCCTTTGCAGCCATTTTACTTATAGCATCATGCGATGACGAGTTTGACCAGCTTAACAGCGACATTATAGACGGCGACATACATACAGACCAGGAACGTTTTGAGGGTTCGGTTGTTGCTTATGACAGGGCTACCGGCGGCGTACAAACCAGCAGTGCCACTACAAATTTTTTGGGTATTTATGATAACCCTGTTTTAGGTAAAACAACTGCCAGCTACATTACACAGCTGGAGCTTGCTACTACTAATTTAAACACTAAGTTTACAGACCACATGGTAGTAGACTCCGTTTGGGTATACATACCTTACTACAGCGACGTGATAAGTACCGAAACGCAAGGCGATTCTACCGTTACCAAATATAACCTCAACCAGGTATATGGCGACAGTACGGCACAATTTAACCTGAAAATTCGCAAAAACGATTTTTACCTGCGAGCTACCGACCCTGCAAGCGGCGGCAGTACAGCGCAGCAGTACTACTCTGACCAGAAAGCGCTTTTTGAACCCTACCAGGTTACAAACCTTCGTGCCGATAGTCAGCCAATTAATGGTTTTAGCAATGAGGAAAAACGCCGCTATGCCCGTTATTTAGATGAAGGCGTTGTTACAGACGTAACAGCCGAGGTACTACAACCCGGCTTACTCGTATATCTTGACAAACAATTTTTTAAAGACTATATAATAAGCGATGCCGGCGAGCCTAACCTCATAAACAACACCGTGTTTAAAGATTACTTCCGTGGCATATCGTTTGCCACTGAGCAGATAGGCAGTACCAGCGCCATGGCCGCGTTAAACTTTGCGGCAGGCTACGTTAAAATAAAATATACCCAGGACGATTACGACAGCAGCGGTAACCCGGTGCTTGGCGAGAATGACATTGTTGAAAGGGAGAGCATACTCATGACCCTGAACATGACGGGCACACACGTAAACCTGTTTGAATTTGAACCTAAGCCGGATTATAGTAATGCCATAACAAACAGTAACACTGTAAATGGCGACGACCGCTTGTATGTTAAAGGCGGCGGCGAAGGCAGCATAGCCCTGCTGGATATACTAAAGGATGAAGAGCGTGCGACCCTGAGAAATATGCTTGTTAACGAAACTAATCCTGCGCTTAACGATACCATACTTATAAATGAGGCCAACCTTATTTTTTACCTTGATACAGTTAAAATGGCTGGTATCAAAGTAAAAACTGACACGAAAACAGTTAACCTTAACGATAACCCCGCTCCCTTCAGGATATACCTGTATGATGTGAACAATAAGCGCCCATTATATGATTATTCTACCGATGGTACTACATCTGGCGATACACGCTACAACCGTTACATATATGGCGGCATACCGTTTAAAGACAGCCGCGGCAGGACTGGTTATAAAATACGCCTTACAAACCACATAAGTAACCTGGTTAAATATGCCGACTCTACTAATGTGAAGCTGGGGCTTGCCGTTACTAACGCCATTGATGTAAACAGCAACGCACAGCTGCACAACCCGTTTCCTGAAACATGGGGCGCCAATACCCTTAACGTTACCACGGTACCGTTTGCCAATGCCATGAACCCTTTTGGGTTAGTGCTTTATGGGTCTAACATTCCGGTGGGCGACCCTAATTATGACAGGCGCTTAAGGCTTGAGATTTATTACACAAAAAAACGCGAATAAATTATGTGTGGAATTGTAGGTTATATAGGCCACAGGCAGGCTTACCCTGTAATAATTAAAGGGCTGCAGCGCCTGGAGTACCGCGGTTACGACAGCGCCGGTGTGGTATTGTATAACAATGGCAGCCTTAACGTATGCAAAACCAAAGGCAAGGTAAGCGACCTGCAGGCTAAGGCCGATGCCGAGCTCGATAAAAACGCCACCATAGGCATAGGCCACACACGCTGGGCTACCCACGGTGTGCCTAACGATGTTAACTCGCACCCGCATGTATCTAATTCAGGTAACCTGGTTATTGTTCATAATGGCATCATCGAGAATTATGAGCCTATTAAGAAGGAGCTTATTAAACGCGGCTACACCTTTAGCAGCGATACCGATACCGAGGTATTAGTCAACCTTATTGAAGAAGTAAAAAAACAGGAACATATAAAACTGGGCAAGGCGGTACAAATAGCGCTTAATCAGGTAGTGGGCGCTTATGCCATAGCGGTTTTTGACAAACAAAACCCTGACGAAATGGTGGCAGCCCGCCTGGGCAGCCCGTTAGCCATAGGTGTGGGCGAAGGCGAATTCTTTATTTCGAGCGATGCGTCGCCGTTTATAGAATATACCAGCAACGCCGTATACCTTGACGATGAGGAAATGGCCATCATCAGCCTGAAGAAAGACCTGCGCATCCGCAAAATAAAAGACGACTCGCTGGTAGACCCGTACATACAGGAACTGCAAATGAATCTGGAGCAGATAGAAAAAGGCGGTTTTGACCACTTTATGCTTAAGGAGATTTATGAGCAGCCCAATGCTATTAAAGACACCTTCCGTGGCAGGATACGCGTGGCAGAAGGCATCGTAAAAATAAGCGGTGTAGAAGATAACCTGCTAAAGTTTACTAATGCTAACCGTATTATTATCATTGCCTGTGGTACCTCATGGCACGCGGGCTTAGTAGCTGAATATATCTTTGAAGAATTTGCCCGTATACCGGTAGAGGTAGAATATGCCTCAGAGTTTCGCTACAGGAACCCGGTTATCCGCCCGGACGATGTGGTAATTGCCATATCGCAATCAGGCGAAACCGCCGATACGCTTGCGGCTATTAAGCTGGCCAAAGAGCACGGCGCGTTTGTGTTTGGGGTGTGTAATGTGGTGGGTTCGAGCATTTCGCGTGAAACGCACAGCGGGGCGTATACCCATGCCGGCCCGGAGATTGGCGTAGCGTCAACCAAGGCGTTTACCACCCAGATTACCGTACTTACCCTTATGGCATTGCGCATAGCAAGGGCCAAAGGTGCCATGGCACGTGCCGATTATTTCCGTTACCTGCAGGAACTTGAGCTTATACCCCAGCTGGTAGAGCAGGCTTTGCAAACCAACTTACAAGTGCAGGCCATTGCCGCCATTTACAAGGATGCGCCTAACTGCCTGTACCTGGGCCGTGGGTTTAACTTCCCCGTGGCGTTAGAGGGCGCGCTGAAGCTAAAGGAGATATCATACATACACGCTGAGGGTTACCCCGCCGCCGAAATGAAGCATGGTCCCATAGCCCTGATTGACGAAAAAATGCCCGTGGTTATCATTGCCCCCAAGCAGGAGCATTATGACAAGATTGTGAGCAACATACAGGAAATCAAGGCCCGTAGCGGCAAGATTATCGCGGTGGTTACTAAAGGTGATACCCAGGTAAAAAACCTTGCCGACCACGTTATAGAAATCCCTGAAACCAGCGACGCGCTTAGCCCGCTTATTACCACCATACCGCTACAGCTATTAAGCTACCACATTGCGGTAATGCGCGGCTGTAACGTAGACCAGCCAAGAAATTTGGCGAAATCGGTTACGGTGGAATAATTAATTTTATATTTTATTATTTGTTATATGGCCTTCGGATTTTTCGGAGGCTTTTTTGTTGGGGAAAATTTATACTATTTATTTTGATAATTTTATGCTACAATTTGTAGCGAACTTTACCACTAAGCCCCTTTGCAGTCTGCGCCTTTGCGTGAAAATAAAACTTTTACATTACAGCGAAGCCCTAGTATAAAAATAAACCCGTATAATTAACCCTTGCCTAAAGGTGCTTTAAAAAATTATCAGTAATTTCACGCACTCTAAAACATTGCAGCGCTTGAAAAGCAATAACAAACTATTTATAGCCATACTCATAGGCCTTTTGCTTGGGATACTTTCCGGGGCACTTGTTTTTTACCGTATGCCTGATAGTGCCCCTGTTTTTGCAAAAAACATCAAACTACTGGGTACGGTATTTATACGCGGGGTACAAATGATTATAGCCCCGCTGGTATTTAGCACGCTGGTGGTGGGTATTGCAAAAATGGGCGATATAAAAATGGTGGGGCGTGTAGGGGGCAAGGCCATTGGCTGGTTCCTTACGGCATCGCTGGTATCGCTGCTGCTGGGTATGCTGCTGGTAAACTGGCTGGAGCCGGGCAAAAGCTCGGGTATAGACATCAGTACCCTCGAACCGGCTACCGACCTGGTGGCGGGTACCCACTCGTTTTCACTCGAAAGTTTTGTAATACACATAATCCCCAAAAGCCTGTTTGAAGCCTTTGCCACAAACGAAATATTACAGATAGTAGTGTTTTCAATATTGTTTGGCATCGCTCTTGCAGCTGTTGGCGAAATAGGCAAGCCCATTATTAAAGTGCTTGATGTGGTAGCGCACGTGGTGCTTAAAATGGTAACCTATATAATGTGGCTGGCGCCGCTGGGCGTTTTTGGCGCGGTGGCAGGTGCTGTGGCGCTTTACGGGCTCGACATCTGGAAGCTGTATGCAGGTTACCTGGCCGACTTTGCCCTCGGCATCGTGTTGCTGTGGGTACTGCTGCTTACCGTGGGCTACCTTATTTTAGGCAACAGGCTTTTTACGTTGCTTAAAAGGCTCGCCAGCCCATTGCTTATCGCCTTTAGCACCACCAGCAGCGAGGCCGTGTTCCCTAAGCTAACCGAAGAACTGGAGCGCTTTGGGTGCGACCCAAAAATTGTGTCCTTTACCCTGCCGCTGGGTTACTCGTTTAACCTTGATGGCAGCATGATGTATATGACGTTTGCCAGCCTGTTTATTGCCCAGGTATATGGTATTGATATGCCCCTGGAAAAACAGCTGCTCATGCTGCTGGTGCTTATGCTTACCAGCAAGGGTGTAGCGGGTGTGCCACGCGCGTCGCTTATTGTGGTGGTGGCCACGTGTGCCATGTTTGGCATTCCGCCCGAGGGTATCGCCCTTATATTGCCGGTAGACCACTTTTGCGACATGGCCCGCAGTATGACTAATGTGCTGGGCAATGCCCTGGCCACATCGGCTATAGACAAATGGGAAAAATAAAAATGTAAATAAATTTTAAAAAGATATGGAAAAAGGTTTCGACTGGATGCAGTTACTAAACCCCGAGTTTTACATAAATTACGAATTAGGTGGTATACGCATAGGTATATATTTAGTGTTATTTATAGTATTTGCAGAAACAGGCCTGTTTGCGGGCTTCTTTTTGCCGGGCGACAGCCTTTTGTTCCTTGCCGGTATTTACAGCGACTCGCTTATGGATACCTTATTTAGCTTTGACAACAGCTTTATAAACGTAACCCTGCTGGCCACTATGGTAGCAATAGCGGGAATTATAGGCAATATGTTTGGCTACTGGTTTGGCTACAAGAGTGGGACGTACCTGTACACACGGGAAGACTCGTTTTTGTTCAAGAAAAAATACCTGATACAGGCGCATGAGTTTTTTGAAAAACACGGCGGCCGCGCCATCATTTTTGCGCGCTTTTTGCCCATTATACGCACCTTTGCGCCCATAATAGCGGGTATTGTAAAGATGGATAAAAAGCGGTTTATGTTTTTTAATGTGGTGAGTTCGTTTGCCTGGGCGTTTGCCATGATATTTGCCGGGCATTACCTTAACGAGCTGTTCCGTACACAGTTTGACATCGACCTAAAGGCACACATTGAAAAAATTGTAATAGGCATAGTGCTTATTACCACCTTCCCGGTATTGCTTAACATCTTAAAAGGCAATAAGGTAACCGAGCAGGAGGCTAAAGAAGAACTGGAGGACGGTAATGACGATAAAGAATCTAAAATTTTCCCCAACTAAACCATGCACCTTAGCTGGTGGGAAATAGACGGCTGGTTCAGCAATGTAGACTACACCATAGTGGGCAGTGGCATTGTGGGCCTGCACACGGCACTGCGCCTGCGCGAACGTTTCCCCCACAGCAAGATACTGGTGTTAGAACGCGGCCCGATGCCGCAGGGTGCGAGTACCAAGAACGCCGGGTTTGCCTGTTTTGGCAGCCTTAGCGAAATTATAGACGACCTTAACCACCACACCGAAGAAGAGGTTACCGCGCTGATACAAAAGCGCTGGCACGGGCTTCAATTGCTCCGCAAGCGGCTGGGCGATACCGCTATCGACTTTAAGCCCTACGGCGGCTACGAAATTTTCCTGGAAGATGATACCGCCGGTTATGAAAACTGCCTGCGCCGCATGCCGTTTGTAAACGACGTACTGCGCCCGCTGTTTAAACCCGATGTGTTTACTCGGGAAACCGACCGCTTTAACTTTAAGGGTACAAAAGAGTACCTGGTGTTCAACCCGTTTGAAGGGCAGATTGATACCGGCAAGATGATGCAGGCGTTACTGAGGGAAGCCCACGCGCAAAACATCCTTATCTTAAACAGCCAGACGGTTACCGCCTACCATGAAAAACCCGATGAGGTAGCAGTGGCCCTGGGTGAGTTTAGCTTCCCAACTAAAAAGCTGCTCTTTGCCACCAATGCCTTTGCCGGCCAGCTGACCAATGGTGCCGTAAAACCCGCCCGTGCGCAGGTGCTGATTACCGAAACGATTCCCAATCTCGACATCTGCGGCACCTTCCATATCGACAGGGGGTATTATTACTTCCGCAATATTGGTAACCGCATCCTCTTTGGCGGCGCGCGTAACCTCGACTTTGAGGGCGAAACCACCACGCAGTTTGGCACTACTGATGTCATACAAAACCGCCTGGAGCAACTCCTCCGCGAAACCATCTTACACGAAACTGAAGTCAAAATTGCCCACCGCTGGAGTGGCATTATGGGTATGGGCAGCCAAAAAAAACCTGTTGTAGAACAACTCTCAAATCATGTGTATTGCGGTGTACGCCTTGGCGGTATGGGTATTGCGATAGGGAGTGTTGTGGGGATTGAACTGGGGGATTTGGTGTAACAGATGTTATTACCAGGGCAAACGCATCATGAAAAATTGAGCCACGAATTACACCAATTTAAACGCTGCCAAAGTTTGTGAAATTGGTGGCAAAATTCGAAAAAACATATGGTGCGTTTGCCCTGTATATTGAATTTCTTAATATTTTCAATAAAAATATGATTCGATTTATTAATTAAAAACATCACCCTTTCCATCGAGTACTACTTTTCAACAGGTCTTAATTTAGATTTAATCCCGGAGGCTATTTTAAAAATCACATTTGAGTATATATAAGGCAAAAAGTGAAAGGATGGCGTTAGAAGTATTTGGTCTCAATTTACAGAAGGCATGCTATTTATTGGATGTCCCCTTTGGCGAGAGCGTCTTGATAGTACTAATTTGAAAAAAGATTATTGCTATATAAGTTTTGCCGCAAAGGCGCCGGCGGGTCGCTTGCGCCAGCAGAAAGCTGACTACTGAACACTGTCCTCAATCACACCGCACATCCCTTAGCCTTAACTGCAGGCTAACGGCGCCGTTCCAAACGTTTTCCTCGATGCTGTAGGCCGCATCAAACGTGTCTCCGTTGCAGGTAAGGTCCTTTTTTTTGGCAAGGCCAAAGCCCACCGCGCCGAACCCCTCTGAAGCACCCTGCTTTACAAACAGCTTGAGGTGCTCGCTGTCGCTGCCTATGGCCTTGCCGAAGCCGGTATCGCGCACGTGGCGGGTAAGGAACACGGGCGTCATGTTGCCGGGGCCAAAGGGCTCAAACTGCTTTAATAACCTGAAGAACTTCGGGGTAATATCGGTAAAGTCAATTTCGGCATCAATCTTAATTTCGGGAATCAGCAGTTCTGGGGCTATCGTAGCACTTACCACTTCCTCAAACTTTTGGCGGAAGGCTTCGTACTGCTCCTCTTTAAGGGTAAGCCCGGCGGCATACATGTGCCCGCCAAACTGCTCCAGGCAGTCGGCGCAGGCCTCCAGCGCGTTATAAATATCAAAATCACGCACCGAGCGTGCTGAGGCGGCAAGCTTATCACCGCTTTTTGTAAACACCAGTGTGGGGCGGTAGTACGTCTCTATCAATCGCGATGCCACTATGCCTATCACACCCTTGTGCCATGCCTCATGGTATACTACGGTGGTTTTTCGGTGTTGGTCGTTGTTGCGGTCTATTTGTAGTAGTGCCTCTTGCGTTATCTGCTTGTCCAGGCCTTTGCGGTCGGTATTAAAGGTTTCAATCTGGGCTGCAAAGGCCTCGGCCTGCGGCAAATCAAACTCCGTGAGCAGTGCCACCGCGTGCTTACCGTGGCTGATGCGCCCGGCGGCGTTAATGCGCGGGGCAATGGTAAACACCACATCGCTAATGGTAAGGGTTTGCCGCTTCATGTTTTGTATCAGTGCCTTTATCCCTGCCCGCGGACTCGTGTTTATCACATTGAGCCCAAACTTGGCCAGCACCCGGTTCTCACCCGTTATGGGCACGATGTCGGCAGCTATGGCAGTGGCTACAAGGTCGAGCCACGGCAGCAAGTCGAGTATGGTCTGACCGCGGTTTGCACCCAGTGCCTGAACCAGCTTAAAGCCCACCCCCGCGCCGCAAAGTTCGTCATACGGGTAAGGGCAGTCGTCGCGCTTGGGGTCCAGCACCGCCACAGCATCGGGCAGGGTGTCGCCGGGGCGGTGGTGGTCGCAGATGATAAAGTCAATGCCCTTTTCTTTGGCGTAGGCCACCTTGTCAGGGCTTTTAATGCCGCAGTCTAAGGCGATAATCAATGTACAGTTATTATCGTCGGCATAGTCTAT
>Ga0247803_1000298_pt1 | contig 29022 bp, 26 predicted proteins | sample UWRJL014104B1_FD_180928 | JGI IMG/M metagenome (GOLD analysis project Ga0247803, IMG submission 180928) | Plant litter microbial communities from Arlington Agricultural Research Station in Wisconsin, United States - UWRJ-L014-104B-1 | ecosystem: Environmental > Terrestrial > Plant litter >...
TTACAATAGAGGCTGGGAAGCATGGGTTGAGTGGAGAAGACTTGACTATCCTAAATTGCTTCCTCCAACAGGTGGAAATGCACCGGCTGGATTGGCAATACCTCTTCGTATCATCTATCCTGCCAACGAAGGAACGCTGAATGGCGATAACTTCAAAGCAGCGGGAGCAGCAATGGGCGGAGATCTTCCAACCATCAAATTATGGTGGGATAAGTTCTGAGACTTAAATATTTTTAGATAAAAACGGTGACTTCCTGATGGAGGCCACCGTTTTTGTTTTAGCCCGGATTTATTTTTCTTATAATTTCCAACTATTACGTAAAACCCTGCATTACAGACACTTCCGGTATAACTTTTATCGTTATGATGGTAATTGTAAACTTTAAATTTATAACGAATGAAAAAGATTCTATCCGCTTTTTTTGGGATCTTGACATTATTATTAAGTCAGGTTTATGCCCAGAATTTCTCTGTAACCGGAAAAGTTACAGACGACAACGAATCGGAGCTGCCGGGAGTGAATATTACCGTCAAAGGCTCTACAAAAGGTACAACTACGGACAATGGCGGAAATTACACCATTGAGGTCACCAAAGGAAACACGCTTGTATTCAGTTTTATCGGGTTCAATTCCCAGGAAGTTGTCATTGAAAACCAGACCATATTAAACATCAAATTGATAGCAGGTCCCAATCAGTTGAGTGAGGTCGTTGTGACTGCCCTGGGAACGGTAAGAGAAAAACGATCACTGGGATATGCTGTTTCGGATCTTAATGGGGACCAGCTCTCCAAATCTGGAGAAGCAAACGTCATTCAAAGTTTGGCAGCGAAAACAGCAGGTGTGATCGTTACAGGTTCCTCGGGCACTCCGGGAGCTTCCAGTAAAATTGTTTTAAGAGGCCCGGCGACTTTCACGGGTGAACAGCAACCACTGATCGTGGTCGACGGCGTCCCGATCAACAATGAAACTTTCACATCTTCGGCAGCAGATTACCCTTTTAATGAAAATCTGAGTGGTGTAAACAACTCCAACCGGGCACTGGATATCAATCCGGATGATATTGAATCCGTCACGATTTTGAAAGGACCGGCCGCTTCCGCCTTGTATGGGGCACGTGCTGGAAACGGGGCAATTCTCTATACAACCAAAAGAGGGAAAAAGCAGAAGGGGATCGGTGTCACCGTAAACTATCGTCTGGAACTTTCAGAAGTAAATAAGTTACCAGAGCTGCAATCCGAATATGCGCAGGGAACCGCGGGAAGATATGCAACCGCCGATCCCGGCCCGGATCTCCGACACGGAACGGATGATGACGTGGCACTGGGAGGAGCAAATAGCTGGGGGCCAAAAATATCATCCGATCCAAACCTGAAATATTATAACAATACCGACAATTTCTTTAAAACAGCCGTTTCCCACAATACCAATGTGACACTGTCCGGGGGCAACGACAAGTCATCATTCCGTCTGTCATTCGGCAATCTGATTCAGAATGGCATTGTCCCGAATACGGATTACAAACGCAATTCCGTCAGAATTACCGCCGACAGTTATCTTACTGATAATTTCAAAGTAGGTGGCACAGTCAGTTATATCAATTCGGGAGGAATAAAATCTCAGAACGGAAGCAACGTTGCCGGTGTCATGCTCAGCTTGCTCAGAACGCCCGCCTCTTTTGATTTAAGGCAATACAAATACGACAATGGATTTAACCGAACCTACTTTTCCGCTTATGACAATCCATTTTTTACAGCTTACGAGAATCCGTTCAAAGATGAGATCAACCGAATTGTCGGAAATTTTTATGTGAATTACCATCATAACCAATATTTTGATGTCACTTACAAACTTGGCACCGACGCCTATTCGGATCGGCGACAACAGATCTTTGCAATCAGTTCAAACGGTGATGACAACTCTGCCGGATACGGACAGGTCAATTTTGATAACCTTACAAGCAGGGATCTTTATGGCGATTTGATCATCCGGGGCGATCTCAAAGCTTCCGACAAACTGGGGATCAATTATACTGCCGGCCATAATATTACGACCATCAATTTTTATGAAAATTTCCAGAGAGGTCGTGACCTGGCGGTTCAAAACTTTTACAATCTTGGCAATGCCTCTGAATTATATGCCTCTAACAGTGCTTCAAGAAAGTTTACCACAGCTGTATTTGGCCAATTGGATTTCAATTATGCTGATCAGCTATATCTGTCACTCACCGGGCGAAACGAATGGTCCTCCACGTTTGGAGAGGCTAAGAATAATTTCTTCTATCCTTCTGCAAATGTTTCATGGGTGTTTACCGAAATTCTGAACTCTGATTTTTTAACCTTTGGCAAAGTACGATATGCTTACTCCCAGGCAGGAATTTCCCCCGCGGCCTATGGCAACAAAACCGTTTTTGGTAAACCCTCTTTTACAGATGGATTTACCAATGGCTTGAGTTTTCCATATAATGGCGTAAATGGTTATTCCTATTACAATCAGCTGGTTGGAAACAGCAACTTAAAACCGGAGCGTGTGATTGGCAATGAAGTGGGCATCAACCTCAAATTTTTAAAGCAACGCCTTGATCTGGACGTTACGCTTTACAATCAAAAAACAGAGGATATTTTACTGGAAAGACCAACTTCCCCATCTTCTGGTTTTACCGCAGAATACACCAATTCCGGGCAACTCAGGAACAGAGGAATCGAAGTAATGCTCGGCGCCAATGTTATCCAGAGCGGTGCTTTCAAATGGGAAATCAATTTGAACTGGTCCAAAAACGTCAGCAAAGTTTTGAGACTCGCCCAAGGAGTGGAAGAACTAAGTCTCGAATCTGCATTCAACGGAATCGGTGGATATGCGATTATAGATCAGCCACTTGGTGTTCTGTATGGAAGCAAATGGCAACGAAACGAAAATGGAGAACTTATTATCGGTTCCAATGGAATTCCCTTGCAGGAGGCAGCCCAGGGAAATATTGGAAATCCCTATCCCAAATGGCTGGGCAATCTTCGCAATACATTTACGTTCAAGGGAATTTCCCTGACAGCATTGCTTGACGTACGGCATGGTGGCTCTATCTGGAATGGCACTTATGCACGTCTGAACAGGATTGGAGTCACTCAGGAATCCGCTGACAGAGAAAGAAGTTACATCATACCCGGTGTGACCGCATCCGGTGAAGCAAATACCAAAGAAATAACGGCGCTGAGTTATTTCAGCAGCTTTGTCGGCGATGGCGGGGCAGCGGCAGAACAGTTCGTTGAAAACGTAAACTGGGTCCGTTTAAGGGAAGTTGGATTGACTTACCGGTTCAAATTCAATAAGTACCTGAATTACATAGACGTTTCGGTCACCGGACGTAATTTATTTTTGGATACAAATTACAAGGGAGTCGATCCTGAAACCAGCCTGACCGGCGCCGGATCCAATCTTCAGGGATTCGATTACTTTAATAACCCGGGTACAAAATCATACATTTTTGGAGTAAATATAGGCTTCTGATCAACCTGAAAACTGTATTATCATGAAAAAGACATTCTTGACATTTTTAACAATGCTTGTTCTGGCGTCATCATGCAAAGATAAGTTTGATGATTATGGCATCAACCCAAATTCTCCCGAAACGGTTACAGCTGCATTGCTTTTAACAGGAGCTGAGGTTTCAACATTTGCCGCATACAGCGGACAATTATCCCGGCTTACATCCATGCTGGTCCAGCAGACCGCCGGAACTTCGGAAGGTTCTCAAACCCAAGCTTTTGCTAACTACACCATTACAGAAACAGACGTCGTGAACGAATGGAGCAACCTTTACAACGGCAGCCTCAACAATTGTGTTACTTTGGTTAATACCTACGGAAAAGAGAATCCTCGCTACGCAGGCATGGCAAAAATTTTGATGGCGCTAAATTTGGGCGTGGCTACTGATCTTTGGGGAGATGTTCCCTACACAGAAGCCATTCAGGCACTTTCGGGGAATTTCAATCCGAAATATGATACGCAGGAACAAGTGATCGGAAGTATTCAAACGCTGCTTGATGAAGCAATTACCCTACTGGCTTCACCAACCACCGGAAATAAATTTATACCAGGAGCAGACGATCTGATCTTTAACGGAAATACGAAAAACTGGATAAACGCTGCCCACATCATTAAAGCGCGATATGCCAATCGCCTGAGTGCCGGTGATCCACAGGGCAGTGCTACCAAAGCATTGGAATATCTTGCCAGAACGGATCCCGCAGCGGATGACATGAATGCCATATTTTTTGATACAGGTAATACGTACAACCAGTGGTACGATTACTATAACAATCGCACGAACTATATAAAAATGGGCAAATTCTTTATTGATCTTCTCATTACCAATAAAGACCCACGTTTACCTTTTTTGGCAACAAAAGACGAAGCTGGCAGCTACTCCGGCACCCCGGCAAACGATCAGGATATAACCAGTACTTCCGATCCCGGCCCGGCCGTTGCATCCGCGGACTCCCCTATTCCATTGGCCACAAGAACCGAAGCAAAATTCATAGAAGCCGAAGCTTTGTTAAGATTGGGTAGAAATGCAGAAGCCGCAGAAGCCTTTAACACCGCAGTAATTTCCTCGGTAGAGCATTTAACGGGCGCTGCTGTTTCGGCAGATTTCAAGAAAGCATTTGCCTCTGAAACTGCTGCAACGCTCACTTTGGAAAAATTAATCGGCCAAAAATACGTTGCTTTATTCACCCAGATAGAACCATACAATGATTATCGCCGGACAGGATTTCCAAAGTTAACCGCAAATCCAAATGCCAGTAAACAACAGATTCCGTTACGTTTGCCAACTTCCCTGGAAGAACGTGTCAACAATCCGAATGCCACTGTTGTTGGTGATATTTATGTGCCCGTCTGGTGGGACAAGTAGTTAAATCATTTTCTGGAAAAAAGGAAGAGAAGTTCGGCTTCTCTTCCTTTTTTGTTGTTGGCGGAACACATTCTTGCACGAAAAGAAAGAAATTATTCTCTTCTGTCACAAAATCAAAAGGTGTACCGACAAAAAAGATTACTGGAAAATGATTTTCCTTTAACTTTGGGTATCAATACCATTTATCTCTTATGGAATTTTTAAAAAGCCAGCGTCTCAATAATCTAAAATACGAAATCCGCGGTGCTACGTACCAAAAAGCGCTTGAACTGGAAAGTCTGGGTTTTAAGATCCATAACCTTAATATTGGAAATCCTGCCCCGTTCGGTTTCGATTCTCCTGACGAGATTGTCCATGATATTATCATGAACATCCGTAATGCACAAGGTTATTCCGATTCAAGAGGTTTGTTTTCAGCGCGCAAGGCGGTGATGCATTACACACAGACGATAGGCATTCAGGATGTTGAAATCAATGATATTTTTATCGGAAACGGGGTTAGTGAGCTTATTTTGCTTTCCATGCAGGCTTTGCTGAATCCAGGTGACGAAATTCTTGTTCCTTCTCCCGATTATCCGCTGTGGACTGCATCCATTGCGCTGAGTGGTGGAAAACCGGTTCATTACATTTGTGATGAGGAGGCCGACTGGAATCCGGACCTCGAAGATATGGAGCGTAAGATCACGCCGCGTACAAAAGGTATTGTGCTGATTAATCCAAATAATCCAACCGGTGCGGTGTATGAAAAAGACGTTCTTCTTGGCATTGCCAAAATGGCCGAAGAACATGGTCTGATTATTTTTTCGGATGAAATTTATGACAAGATTTTATACGACGGAGCAGTACATTATCCAATGGGTTCATTGGTAACCGACACATTGTGTGTTTCTTATGGCGGTCTTTCCAAAAACTACCGGTCTGCCGGTTTCAGGGGCGGATGGATGATTCTGAGCGGAGCCAAGCAAAAAGCCAAGTCATATACCGAAGGGCTTTTGTTGCTCGCCAGTTTACGTCTTTGTGCCAATGTTCCAACTCAATATGCCATTCAAACAGCTTTGGGAGGCTACCAAAGTATAAAAGAACTGGTGGTACCAACGGGAAGATTGTACAAACAGATCAATCTGGTATACGACCGCTTGACTTCAATTCCGGGAATTACTTGTGTCAAACCGAAAGGTTCATTATATGTATTTCCGAAAATAGATATGAAAAAATTCGGTTTGCAGAATGATGAGCAATTCGTTTATGATCTTCTATGTGATCAAAAAGTCCTTGTCGTACCCGGAACAGGTTTCAACTACATACATGATGACCATTTCAGAATTGTAATTCTTCCAACGGTTGATGAATTAAATCAGGCGATGGATAAAATTGAATATTTCCTTGAAAGTCGAAGAGTCCTTTCAACTAAAACCGTTGAAGAAATAATCGCTTAAACCAAATTTTTCACTCCGCTATCAATGACATTATCAGAAAACACAGTGCAGGAAGCCAAAAGGCAAAGGCTGTTTCTTGTGCTATGCGCTATTTTTTTAACCAATGCATTGATAGCAGAGATCATCGGCGGAAAAATTTTCTCCGTTGAAACGCTGCTTGGAATCCCTCCTGCACAGCTTTTAATAGCAGGACAGAAACTGGATTTTAATATGACGGCCGGTGTAATCAACTGGCCCGTGGTATTTATCACATCGGATATCATCAATGAATATTTTGGCAAAAAAGGTGTGAAACGTATTTCCTATCTCACTGCCATTTTCATTGTATACACTTTTATCACAGTTTTTGTAGCGACCAAATTACCTCCTGCACAGTTTTGGCTGGAATTAAATGGTACGGATAAAGAGGGCAATGCTTTCAATATCAATGATGCATTTTCTAAAATTTTCAATCAGGGACTTGGTATTATGATCGGCTCGATCGTGGCATTTTTATTGGGGCAGCTGCTGGATGTTTCCGTGTTTTCCTGGTTGCGACGCAAGACTGGAAGCAAATATATGTGGCTGCGTGCAACGGGTTCGACCATGTTTTCGCAGTTGATCGACAGCTTTGTCGTGATCGCTATTGCCTTTTATGTATTTGGAAACTGGGATTTAAAGCAGGTTTTTTCGGTCGGGAGTATTAATTATTTGTACAAAGGAATTATTGCAATTCTATTAACACCCATTTTGTACGGAGCTCATTACCTGATTGATAACTATCTGGGAAAAGAATACGCCGAGGAACTCTCACACAAAGCCGCGCATGAAAATTGATGGTTTGAGTTAATAGCCGTTATCGTTAGTCTCCCCATTTAATCCCCAGGGCTAAGATATGAAAGCCTTTCAGACCTTCCCTTTTCCCCTTTCACCTTTCTCCCCCTTCACCTCTTCTCAAATTATCTAAAATCACGGCCGTAGCAATTCCGACATTCAACGATTCGGCCACACCAACTCTTGGAATGGTGATCCGGTGCGTAATGAACGGCTCAACTTCGGTTCCTACCCCATTCGACTCATTGCCCATGACAATGTATCCGCCGGAGACTGCAAATTTAAAATCGTAAAGGGATTCCCCGCCCAGAAAAGCGCCGGCGACCATCAGATTTTTGGCGTTGGAGGACAAATATTCGGGGAGATTTGTGTAAAATAATTGGATACGTGTAAATGACCCTTTGCTGGCTGCAATGACCTTGGGATTATACAAGTCGGTTGTGCTTTCGGAACAAACTATTTTGTTGATTCCGTACCAGTCCGCAATACGGATGATGGTTCCTAAATTTCCAGGATCGCTGATATCATCCAAAACCAGCACATATTCATTACCTTTCACAGACAAAAACTGATTTTCTTTCGTTTTTGCTACGGCCAGACAGGAGTCGTTCGTTTGGAAAGAACCGAGGCCCTGCAACTCAGTTAATGTGACTGTTTCACAAAGACTTTTATGCTCGCTTAAAATACTTGAGTATTTTTGCTGAAATTCCTGAGTAACCAAGATGAACTCAATTGAAAAATCTGAATTCAATAATTCAAACACACTTTTATATCCTTCTACAATAAAAGATTGTTGAAGCTGCCGATATTTCTTGATTTTCAGGGAATTAATATACTTTATACGATTTTTAGAAAGCATTGAATATTAAGTGTAAGATTACTTATTGTTGGTATTTCCTCCTTGTTTTAACAGGATTGACCTCCTGCGCACGAAAATCTTCGCCGCAACCCAGGAGCTATTATCTTGGCAGTTCCACCATAAAAGGAAATCATGCGGTCAGTGATTCTGAATTGGATGCACTTATTCCGCAAAAACCCAATCGTCGTTTGCTTGGACTTCCTTTCTTTCCCTACGTGGGGCTGTATCGCTTTGGGCAACTATTTTACAACAAAGAGGAAAACCAGCGTAAAGTAATTGAAGTCACGCAAAATTATCAGAAAGAATCGCGATTGCACGAAAATTCACCTACAAAGCTCGAAAAAATAGATCGCAGATATGCAAAAAAACTGAACAAGGCGCAAACCCGGGTCGAAAAGGGCAACTTCTGGATGCGTGTTTTGGGAGAGGAACCTGTATATTTCAATCTGAACGAGGTTGAAAAGAATGCTGAAAAGATGCAGAAGTACCTGTTCAACAATGGTTTTTTTCAATCAAAAGTAAATTTCCAGCCCGACACAACATTTAACCGCATCAGGGTGACCTACCTTGTCCGGGAAAACCGCCCGTCCAATATTAACAATGTTACCTATGTTGTTAACAATCAACTGGTCGACAGTATTTTAACTGCCAATATGAAGAATGCGACGATTGTTCCGAAGAAAAGGTACGATCAGGACGCATTTGAGGAAGAAAGAGTCCGCATTGAAACGCTGCTCAGAAATGAGGGATATTTTGGATTTTCCCGCCAAAATGTTACTTATATAGTAAACGACACCATTACCAATCCCAAAACGGACAGTTTGTACAAAATGGTGGACATCAATGTCACAGTTGAAATGCCGGTCGGAAAAATCAATCAGGAAAGATTTACCGTTTCTTCCGTAAATTTTGAAGTACTTCCCCCATCCGGTCTTCCCGATTCTCTTTTCAGAAAAACACGCCTTTCCCGCGACAGTATAAATTACCTCTTTACGGATAAAAAATTCTCGACTTATATTCTTGGCAGTAAGATACAGGTCAGGCCGGGTGAGATTTACAGTCAGCAAAAGGAAAGGGACACGCAGCGGCAGTTGTCATTAACGGATCAATTCCGGTTTATCAATTACAGCTACAAACTGGATTCTACCGGTCATGGAATCCAGGGAACCTTTAAAGCAGTGCCACTGGACAAACATTCATTTTCAACCGATGTAGGTTTGAATGTGATCCAGTTACAAGGTGTACCGGGCCCGTTTGCGAATTTTTCCTACAAGATCAGAAATGTTTTTAACGGATTGGAAAACTTTGAGTCAAACATTCGCGGGGGAATTGAGCTTGTTCCCGGTTTTTTAAGTAAAGAAAAGATTTACCGTAGTGAAGAAATCGGGATTAATACTTCCCTGCTTTTTCCCAGATTACTGATACCAGGAAATTTATTACAAAATCAGGTGGCGGCCTACAATCCACGCACGCAGGTTGGTTTGGGTTACAATTATGTAAAGAGGCCTGAATATGCCAGAACCAACTTCAAAGCTGCCATGACTTATTCCTGGCAGCCAAACAATTATACTTTGTATAATTTGTCCCTGGTGGATTTGAATATACTTAACACCTCCAGACTGGATACCGCATTCAGCCGATTGCTGGACGATCTTCAATTGCAGGGAAATAATCTCAGAAACAGCTTTTTAAAATCCTTCGTTTCTGACGTCAATTTCACATATGTTTACAATACAAACCCGATCACCGGACCTCAGAAGAACGCCCGTTATTTTCGTGTATCTCTTGAGTCGGGTGGAACATCTCTGAATGTTTTCCCAGGACAGAAACGGTTGATCACCAATATCTTTCAGGATAGCCTTCAATTTTACAAATACCTGCGTTGGAACGTTGATTTCCGGCGCTATTGGCCAACGGGAAGAAGATCGTCTTTTGTTGCAAGGGTAAACAGCGGTGCCATTTACAGTTACGGCGACAGCAAAGTGCCTCCCTATGAAAAATACTTTTTCGCCGGTGGATCGAATAGTTTGCGCGCGTGGCTTCCCCGACGACTTGGCCCGGGATCTTCGCCGCCAAGACTAACGTCTACAAATTTATCCATTGAAGCGCCGGGAGAGTTTTTATTGGAAGGGAACCTGGAATGGAGAGGCCACCTTGCTGATTTCTTTGGTGATATAAATTATGCTCTTTTTATTGATGCTGGAAATGTCTGGAATTTTAACGGTTCCGATGAAACACAAAAACTGAAAGGGAGCGAATTTTTCAAACAAATCGCAATTGGCTCCGGATTTGGTATCCGTTATGACCTTTCATTCTTCATTCTCCGTTTTGACTTTGGAATAAAGGTATACGATCCTTCGGTACAACGTTTTGTATTAAACGAATTTAACTTCCGGAAACCGTTCGAAAGAACACAATCCAACTTCCTGAATATTAATTTGGGTGTTGGTTATCCATTTTAAATGGTGGTTTATTTTCCGCGAATTCATTTGTGGTATTTTCGGTTCGTCCCATTAACATGTTCGTCCGTCGTCCCGTTCCCAGGGTTAAACCCTGGGCTAAGATATCAAAGCCTCTCAGGCTAAGCATTTCCCTTTTCACCCTTTAACCGTTCACCTTTTAGCCTTTCGCTCCCTTCTTAATTCTTGTTAAATCCCCCACAGTTCTATGACAGTTTGTCAGTTTTTACGTATTTCTTTGTAACTTGCGTTCTAAAACCTGTCTCTTCGGGAGTAACAATCTCAATGACAAACTTCGGACAACGACTATTAAATTGCTGAAATACGCTATAAAATGGAGCAAAGAATTGCCAATACATTAAAAATTTTAACGGAAACTGATAAAGAAGCTTGTGAAACCGTACGTGTTTCTGAAAATGAACCCATTTCCGGTAAAAAAAGACTCTTTATAGAAAGTTATGGTTGCCAGATGAATTTTGCTGATAGTGAAATTGTGGCTTCTGTGATGCGGGATGCCGGTTTTGCGACGACTTCCGATGCTCAAAATGCAGATCTGATTTTTTTGAATACCTGTGCGATACGTGATAATGCCGAACAACGTGTAAGAACACGGCTTAAACAGCTTAACGTATATAAAAAGAAAAAACCTGGTATGCTGATTGGCGTTTTGGGCTGTATGGCGGAGCGTTTGAAAGCAAAATTACTGGAAGAAGAAAAAATGGTGGACATTGTCACCGGCCCGGATGCTTACCGTGATCTTCCCAGACTTGTGGAGGAAGCCGAGACGGGTCAGAAAGGTGTTAACGTTTTTTTATCAAGAGAAGAAACGTACGCCGATATCTCCCCGGTAAGGTTGAATTCAAATGGAATTACGGCATTGATTTCCATCATGCGCGGCTGTGATAACATGTGCAGTTTTTGCGTGGTGCCATATACCAGGGGAAGAGAAAGAAGCCGCGATCCGTTTTCGATCGTTAAGGAAGCAAAGGAATTATTTGCCAATGGTTATAAAGAAGTAACACTTCTGGGGCAAAACGTGGATAGTTACAAATGGAACGGCACTTCTGCGGATCCTGGTGATACTCAAATGATTCCTGGGAATCCTGTTCACGTCAATTTTGCAAAGTTGCTCGAAATGGTTGCAGTTATCAGTCCTGAACTCAGGGTTCGTTTCAGCACCTCACATCCGAAAGACATTACGGATGAAGTACTTTACACGATTAAGAAGTACGATAACATTTGCAAATACATCCATTTACCTGCTCAGAGTGGCAATACACGTGTTCTGGAAATTATGAACCGCACTTATACGCGCGAATGGTATCTTGAACGCATTGACAGTATTCGTAGAATTCTGGGAGATGAGTGCGGTATTTCTCATGATATGATCGCCGGATTTTGTACAGAAACAGAAGAAGAACATCAGGACTCCCTGTCGTTGCTCGAATACGTAAGATTTGATTTTGGTTATATGTTTGCTTATTCCGAGCGCCCGGGGACTCCGGCTGCGAAGAAATTCAGAGACGATATTTCTCCGGAAGTCAAACAGCGCAGGTTAGCCGAAATCATTGCAATCCAGCAGCGCGTGTCTGCCGAGCGTAACCAAAAACTCATCGGTACCATTCAACGCGTTTTGGTAGAAGGAACATCCAAGCGTTCAGACGACGATTTTTCAGGAAGAAGTGATCAAAATAAAGTGGTTATTTTTCCAAGAGAAAACTTCAAAAAAGGAGATTATGTTGATGTTCTGATCACAGAGACCACCTCTGCTACTTTAAGGGGAAAAGCTGTGATAGAAGAAGAAATTACACTCTGACAAATTCGTGTGTGGAGGATAACCGACGCATTAAACAAAATAAAGGCTGATTGCTAAAAGCTTATGGCCAACCGCTATCTGAATGAATTTAACTGAAATACAAGCTGTAAAAAATAGATTCGGGATTATTGGTACCTCTCCGGGTTTGAATCATGCAATAAATGTAGCTATCCAGGTTGCAGCGACTGATCTTACAGTGCTGATAACGGGCGAAAGCGGCAGTGGTAAAGAATCTTTTTCAAAGATTATTCATAGCATCAGTTCCAGAAAGCATGGGCCTTTTATCGCCATCAACTGCGGTGCTATTCCGGAAGGGACCATTGATTCTGAGCTCTTTGGTCATGAAAAAGGTGCATTTACCGGTGCACTTGATTCCAGGAAGGGTTATTTTGAGACAACAAATGGCGGTACCATTTTCCTGGATGAAGTAGGTGAAATGCCTCTTGGAACGCAGTCTAGGTTGCTTCGTGTATTGGAAAACGGTGAATACATCCGGGTTGGTTCGTCCAAAGTGATGAAAACCAATGTGCGCGTGGTCGCTGCAACGAACGTTAATTTGCTTGAAGCCGTCAACAACGGCAAGTTCAGGGAGGATCTTTATTATCGTCTCAATACCGTTCCCATTTATGTCCCACCTCTTCGTGACCGTGGTGAAGATGTGCTGCTACTGTTCAGAAAGTTCACCAATGATTTTTCTGAAAGATACCGGACGAAACCAGTGCGGCTGGATGCAGACGCGCGTGAATTGCTAACTCAATATGCATTTCCCGGTAACATTCGTCAACTGAAAAATATTGCGGAGCAAATTACTATTCTTGAAACAGAAAAAGAGTTGCCGATTACTGCCGAAACGCTAAACAATTACCTGAATCCTGTACAACCTTCGAGTCGGAAAGCATTGATACCGATGCGGACGCTGGATGATTCGTCCAATTCATTTTCGGAAAGAGAGTTGCTTTATAAAGTCCTTTTTGACATGCGGCGCGATGTTACAGAGTTAAAAAAACTGGTTAGGAATGTACTCGAAAATGAAAAATACGGTGGTGAAATTTTAAAAGATCATCAGGAATTATTCAATTCTCTGAACAATCCTGAACCAACCATTTCGGCACCTACCATTGAACCTTCAAGATTATTAACGCCTCACCCGCCTCGTCAGGTAGACCTGGATCGTTATTCGGATGAACGCAGTGAGATAGAGGATGTGGTTCACGTGGCAGCAGAAGAAGAATCTCTTTCATTGGAAGACAAAGAGAAAGAAATGATTATCAAGGCTTTGCGCAAAAACAATAACAAAAGAAAATATGCTGCCAGTGCCTTAGGAATTTCTGAGCGTACTCTGTACCGAAAGATTAAGCAATATGATATTGAAGAGTAATTATGCCATGATCCAAGAATCTCCTAAAATGAATTTCAGCATAAAAACCAGAATTAAAAACATAAGCATTAAACCTTCCGGCGGGAAGGTCATTCTTATATTCCTGATTCTTAATTCTTCATTTTTCTTGTCCAGCTGCGGCATATATTCTTTTAGCGGCACCAACTTATCGCCCGATCTTAAAACTTTTACAGTTTTAAATTTCACCATGGGAACCGCCGGTGGCCCAGCCAATTTACCGCAGCGACTTACCGAGCAATTAAAAGAATATTTTCAGAAAAATACCAGTTTAAAAATCCTGCCGAGTGGCGGTGATCTTACTTTGGAAGGCTCCATCACGGGCTACGACGTACTTGCTGCTGCGCCGACGGCCAATGACCAGGCCGGGCTTAACCGGCTAAATGTCACTGTTCAGGTTCGTTTTACCAATTCAAAAGACGAAACTAAAAACTTTGACCAGTCCTTTACCTATTACGCCGATTTCCCGCAAGATCAGACGCTTAACCAGAACGAAGCCAGATTATTACCCACTATCCAGGAAAATTTGATCCAGCAAATTTTTAATAAATCTGCTGCCGACTGGTAAGAGCCATTGCTTTTCTCTAATTTTACAATTCATTTCACCAATAAATAGCGACAGTTCATGCCAGTGGTTGATAAGGATACGTTCAGTAACTTGGTTAAACATCCAAATGAACTTAACAGTGATGTTATTCCCCAACTTGAAGCTACGATCAAGGCCTTTCCGTATTGCCAGATTTCCTATTCGTTGTTAGCAAAAGCGTCCAGTTTGTCGGGAACCGGGGAGTTGGAAAAAACCAAACCGCTAGCTGCTGCTTATGCTCTCAGCCGGGTGGCACTGCAACATCTGGTGGAAAACAACAATGAAAGATATGATGCTTCAGTGAACATTGAGGAGGTAATTGATGCCAATGAACAGGCAGTGCCTCAAAATGCCGAAGATATTCTGATCGACCTCGTTGTTCAGGAACCCATTGTACTTCAAGGTCAGAAAACCGAAGAGCAAAAAAGGCAGCAGCAGATCATTGAGGGATTCATGAAGAAAAATCCCCGGATTTTGCGCCAGGAAAGCAATGTGGAGCCCGTTATCATTGACGTTACGGGAAGAGTTGCATTGAGCGGTACCGGATCTATTGAGACAGAAGCATTTGCCAAAATATTAATTCGTCAGGGGAAAATAGACAAGGCAATTGACGTTTATCAAAAATTGATCTTGAAAAATCCGGAAAAAAGGAATTACTTTGCGAAAAAATTAAGTGAATTATATCATTTGGGACAATAATTTTTTATCCTTCATTGAAAATTCGCACATTCATTCATTCAATAATTGTTACAGGGCATGTATTTGGGTTTGATTATTCTCGTTGCGATCATCGCAGTATTGTTGATTTTGGTAGTATTGGTTCAAAATTCCAAGGGCGGCGGATTGTCCAGTGAATTTAGCGGAGCAGGAACTACACAAATGTTTGGAGTAAAGAAAACTACCGATTTGCTTGAACAGATTACCTGGGGACTTGCCAGCGCTGTGATATTAATTTCTCTTGCTTCTTACATTATCGTGGGCGGAAGCAATGATGGCGGCGGAATCAGAAGCGTAAATATTGACAAAGCACAAAATACAGTGGTTCCGGGTGGAAATATTGCTCCGGCACCTGCTGCGGGTTCAACTGCTCCGGCAGCGACTACTCCGGTAGCGCCTGCTGACACGACAAAATAAAAAGTCTTACCATTTTTTTAGTGTAACTCATACCGACAGATTTATTTGTCCGTATGAGTTACACTTTTTTGTGGTTTGCGGCAATACAGCTAATGCCTATGCTTCATTATTTATCAGATTATTTTTATGCTACGTTCATTTGCTTAACCATCAGTCTTTCCACAACAGGGAGCAAGGTTTCGTGCAGAGGGTACTCATACCTCGATTCCACAACATAAGTTGCCGGATTAGGCAAAGATCTGTTCTTTTTGGTAAGGTCTATCTTAATCTGAGCGACCGTATTTCCAATACCCAGCTTGACAGAATCTACAAATATTGTTTTAAGATAACGCTCCTTCATCTGATTGTACAACGCCAGCTGATACTGGAATATCGTGACCATTTTTTCAAAAGTATGAACAAAAAATAAGTATCCTTCTTCGATACGCAACGGCACAATTCCCACCGGTGAAATCTTCACATTCTCTTTCACTTCTGAAAAACGATCTGCCCCTTCATTCAACATTTTGGAAAAGTTGGGTATGGCAAAATCAAGGATATAGCTTATTTCAGACAAATATGCGTCGTCCTGATAGGTATCTTCATACACAAGATTCAGGGTATTCTTGTCTATTCCTGTTAAGGTCCTGGGAAAAAAGGTTTTCAGCGCTTCTTTATTTGCCTGGAAATTAACGCAGGTATCAAAATGCATTTTTAATTCAGGAAGATGCGGATAAAGCCGGTTTACTGAAAACTGACTGTCAATATGCTGCAAATATGCCATCAGGACATATTTTTTGTACTCAAAATCAAAAATACCTTCGGTAAGCCAATCGCTCTGGAGTTTTGTCATCATACGAGATCAGTTTGTTCGTGGTAAAATTTAGTGAATTCCATTTGAAATCAAAAACATTTACACCCATTGACAGGTAGAATACTGCAATAGTACTATGCAAGCAAAGTAACATACAAAAATGTCACACTCTGTCTGAAAAAATGTCAGACCATTCCGGCTGGCATAGATTGTGCTAAGTAAAGAGAAGTCAAATCATATTACTGACAATCCAAAAATAAAACGTTTAATATCTATGTCAACTTTAGCAGAAATACAAGTGAACGTACAACCTCTGGCTGATCGTGTTCTTGTAGAACCAGCCCCAGCCGAAGAAAAAACAGCATTTGGTATCATCATTCCTGATACTGCAAAAGAAAAACCACAACGCGGTACTGTTGTTGCAGTAGGCCCGGGTAAAAAAGATGAGCCTATGACTGTTAAAGTAGGTGATACTGTATTGTATGGCAAGTATTCCGGTACAGAACTGGCGTATGAAGGAAAAGATGTCCTTATTATGCGTGAATCAGATATTTATGCCATCATCGGTTAATATCTGAGATTAAATCATTTAAATAAAAGTTAATTCAAATTACAATCCGTATGTCTAAGAAAATATTTTTTAATACCGAAGCCCGTGACAAAATAAAACGTGGTGTGGACACATTGGCTGACGCCGTTAAAGTTACATTAGGACCTCGTGGACGTAATGTTGTAATCGATAAAAAATTCGGTTCTCCAAGCATCACGAAAGACGGTGTAACGGTTGCAAAAGAAATCGATTTGAAAGATCCTATCGAAAATATGGGTGCTCAATTGGTGAAAGAAGTAGCTTCAAAAACTGCTGATTCTGCTGGTGATGGTACTACAACTGCAACAGTACTTGCACAAGCAATTTATTCAATCGGTGTTAAAAACGTAGCTGCCGGTGCAAATCCGATGGATTTGAAACGTGGTATCGAAAAAGCGGTGTCAGTGATCGTTAAAGATCTTGAAGTTCAGAAAAAAGTTATTTCTACTTCGAAAGAAATTGCTCAGGTTGCTACAATCTCCGCCAACTACGACGAAGAAATCGGTAACATGATCGCCGAGGCGATGGAAAAAGTCGGTAAAGAAGGTGTTATCACTGTTGAAGAAGCGCGTGGTACTGAAACAGAAGTTAAAACTGTTGAAGGTATGCAATTCGACCGTGGATATCTTTCTCCTTATTTCGTTACAAATACTGAGAAAATGGAAGCTGATTTAGAGCGTCCATACATCCTGATCTCTGAGAAAAAAGTTTCTTCCATGAAAGAACTTCTTCCTGTGTTGGAAGCAGTTGCTCAAACTGGCCGTCCTTTGCTTATTTTGGCGGAAGATGTTGACGGAGAAGCTTTGGCTACTTTGGTAGTGAATAAAATCCGTGGCGCTTTGAAAGTTGCTGCTGTTAAAGCTCCTGGTTTTGGAGATCGTCGTAAAGCAATGCTTGAAGACATCGCGATCATCACTGGTGGTACAGTAATTTCAGAAGAACGCGGTTTCAAATTGGAAAACGTTACTTTGGATTACCTTGGTACTTGCGAAAAAGCAATTATCGACAAAGACAATACTACTTTGGTAAACGGCGCTGGAAATTCTGACGATATCCAGGGACGTGTGAACCAAATCAAAGCACAGATCGAAAATACAACTTCTGATTACGATCGCGAAAAACTTCAGGAACGTCTTGCTAAATTGTCAGGTGGTGTTGCCATCCTTTACATTGGTGCAGTGACAGAAGTTGAAATGAAAGAGAAAAAAGACCGCGTTGACGATGCATTGCATGCAACCCGTGCTGCTGTTGAAGAAGGAATCGTTGCAGGCGGTGGTGTAGCTTATATTCGCGCTGCTGCTGCCCTTGAAGGTTTAACCGGAAGTAATGATGACGAAACAACTGGTATCAACATCATCCGTGTTGCTCTGGAAGCTCCTTTGAGAACAATCGTTTCAAACTCTGGTCAGGAACCATCTGTTGTTGTAGCGAAAGTGAAAGAAGGATCAGGCTCATACGGTTACAATGCAAAGGACAATGTTTACGTTGATTTGCTTGAAGCTGGTATTATCGATCCTAAGAAAGTTTCACGTCTTGCTTTGGAAAACGCAGCTTCAATTGCAGGTCTGTTGTTGACAACAGAATGTGTAATTGCTGACGAACCAGAAGAAGCTCCTGCCGGCGGTGGCCATAGCCACGGTGGCGGAATGGGTGGAATGATGTAAGTCAGGCCCCATAAAAACAAAAGCCCTTTTGGAAAATTCCAAAAGGGCTTTTGTTTTTATGGGGGAAGTTAGGCACTTTAAGGAGTTAGAGAAGTTATCGGTTCCCTGTAAAAAAATGGCCGCCCGGAAAATTCCTGGCGGCTATTTACTTTACTCAACGTTATGAAAAACTTCGCTCTTATGACGAAACTTCAAAACCTTAGTCACATTATTCTAAAAAAAAATAAAAATTTTTCTGTTCAGGACAACATATTGCCATCCTGCATCACAAGACGCCTGTCGGCCATTTCCGCGAGTTCCTCATTATGGGTTACAATGACGAAAGTCTGCCCGATTTCATCCCGAAGCTTAAAAAACAGACGATGCAAATCCAGTGCGTTGTGAGAATCAAGGTTACCGCTTGGTTCGTCGGCCAGAACAATTGCAGGTTTATTCAACAATGCCCGCCCAACAGCTACTCTTTGTTGCTCCCCTCCTGAAAGCTGAGACGGCAGGTGATCCATACGATCCGATAATCCCAGTAGTTCTAAAAGCTCTTTACCTCTGTCCAGAATCTCTTTTTCCTTCAATAAACCACCTATATAACCCGGCATACAGGCATTTTCAAGAGCCGTAAACTCTGCCAGAAGATTATGAAACTGAAAGATAAAGCCTATTTTTTCATTCCTGAATTTAGCCAGATCTTTATCTTTTTGAGTAAATACATTGATGTTCTCAATAAAAACCTGGCCTTCTTCGGGCCGATCCAACGTCCCCAAAATATGGAGAAACGTACTTTTTCCCGCTCCCGAAGGTCCCACGATAGCGACCACTTCACTTTTTTTTACTTCTAAATCAATTCCTTTCAGAACTTGTAATGAACCGTAAGTACGCTTTATTCCTTTTGCCTGAAGTAAATTCATATTCTGAAAAGATAATTGGGTTAAAACCTACGCCCGTTTTGATTAATTCCTTAATTTGCCGTGAAAATACCAATTTACTTTTATACTCATGAATATTCACGAATATCAAGGCAAAAGCATCCTGAAAAAATACGGCGTTCGTATTCAGGAAGGGCTCGTAGCCGACACGCCCGACAAGGCGGTAGAAGTTGCACGTGAACTTAGCCAGCAGACAGGTACCAAGTGGTATGTGGTTAAATCTCAGATCCACGCTGGTGGACGCGGCAAAGGCAGGGTCGTAGGTACTGATCAACGCGGTGTTGCGCTTGCAAAATCCGTTGAAGATGTACGCACGATATCAAAAAACATACTTGGTAAAGTTCTTGTTACACACCAGACCGGTCCTGAAGGAAAACGTGTGAATAAAGTGCTTATTGCTGAGGACGTATATTACCCTGGTCTTAGTGAACCTAAGGAGTATTACCTTTCGATATTACTGGATCGTGCTCAAAACTGTAATGTAATCATGGCCAGCACCGAAGGTGGAATGGACATTGAAGAAGTTGCAGAGCACACGCCGGAAAAAATCATGAAAGAGTGGATTGATCCGAAAGTTGGATTACAGCCGTTCCAGGCGCGTAAAGTTGCATTTGCACTTGGCCTGGAAGGTGACGCTTTTAAAGAAATGGTGAAATTTATCGGATCGCTTTACAAAGCTTACATCGAAAGTGATGCAGCGATGTTCGAAATCAATCCGGTGTTAAAAACATCTGATAATAAAATTCTTGCTGTTGATGCAAAAGTGGATCTTGACGATAACGCTTTGTTCCGTCACCCGGATCTTGCAGACATGCGTGATACCAACGAAGAAGATCCTTTGGAAGTAGAAGCGGGGGCAAACAACCTGAACTATGTAAAATTGGATGGAAACGTAGGATGTATGGTAAATGGTGCCGGTCTTGCGATGGCTACCATGGACATCATCAAATTGTCGGGCGGCGAGCCCGCTAACTTCCTGGATGTTGGGGGTGGCGCGAACGCTAAAACGGTTGAAGCGGGTTTCCGTATCATTTTGAAAGATCCAAACGTAAAAGCAATTCTGATCAATATTTTTGGTGGAATTGTACGTTGTGACCGCGTTGCTGCCGGAGTGGTTGAAGCTTACAAAGCAATTGGTGAAATTCCTGTTCCGATCATCGTCCGTTTACAGGGAACCAATGCAGAAGAGGGTGCACGTATAATCAATGAGTCAGGACTGAAAGTTTACTCGGCTATCGAATTCAAAGAAGCTGCAACCAAAGTGTCAGAAGTTCTGGCTGAGTTGGGAGTTTAAGCTTACTTAATCATATGCAAAACAGGAGGTTACCAAAGGGTAGCCTCCTATTTTTTTGTCTTAATTGTTGATAATCTATAAAATTAATTCTAATTATTGCTAAATTTGAAAACTTTACTCTTCCCGCAATCACGCAGCTTTTGAACCATATCTCCGCACAGGCTTTGAATTGCACTTTTGAAATTAATAATGTAACCAGCAGAAACATTTAAAATAATACTGCATACCTTAGCTATTAATTCTATAAACAGTTTACCAACAGGCAATTGTTTATACTACCCATTTAATTAATAACCTCATGAAGAATTTCTCCCTCAAAAACTATCTTGCTCTCATTTTGCTTCTGATTTCTTTAAGAAGTGAAGCACAGCTAACCACCCAACTAACCAATCTTCCGACGCTTTACATCACAACGGATGGAAATGAGCCAATTGTCAGCAAAGATGACTATTTGCCTGGGACCCTCACTGTGGCTGCACCGACTGGAACGGTTGGTGCTTACAGTGGTATCATAGAGATACGGGGACGGGGAAATTCCACCTGGGATATGGAAAAAAAACCTTTCAGGATAAAGCTTCCATCAAAATATAAATTATTGGGAATGCCTGCCAGTGCAAAAAACTGGGTATTATTGGCCAATTATGCTGACAAGACACTGATGCGCAATGCACTGGCTTTTGAAATCAGCCGATTGGTTGGCCTTCCATACAGCTGTCCGTTCCGCTTTGTAGACGTTTTTCTCAACAATGAATATATTGGAAATTATACGCTCACTGACAATGTCGAAGTTGGCGAAGGAAGGGTTGATGTAAAAGAACAAAAAATAACAGACACTGCGGAACCAGCCATTACCGGCGGTTATTTATTAGAAGCCGACGGTTACGCGGAACAGGAGCCATCCTATTTCATCACAGACAGGGGCATGAAATTTACAGTGCATAGCCCGAAAGATGACGAAATCAACACAGCGCAGTACAACTACATCAAGACGTTTTTCCAGGGTGTAGAAAATAAGCTGTTTGCATCAGATTTCCAGGATCCTCAAACCGGCTATATGTCAAACATGGACCAGGAATCTTTGGTCAACTGGTATCTCGCATGTGAAATCACGGGTAATTCCGATGCTTTCTGGAGTACCTACATGTTTAAGAAAAGAAATGATGACAAAATATACTTCGGACCACTCTGGGATTATGACATTGCGTTTAATAACGATGACCGGCTGGGAGACGCTACTTTCAAAAGAATGTCTGATCATGGACATTTTATTGAAAGAAGAGTATGGATCGCAAAAATGCTGGAGGACGAAAATTTCAAAACTGCTTTAAAAGTTAGATGGAAACAATTGAAGTCAGCAGGGCTATTCACTAACGTCAATACACTAATTACAAACCTTTCTACATCTCTCAGCCAGTCACAGGTTAAAAATTTTGAAAGGTGGCCCATCCTTAATGAAAAAGTATATCTGGAAATCAAGTCCACGGGCACATATCATGAATATGTTGAATTTTTGAGAACATACATGGCCAAACGCCTTACATGGCTTGAATTGCAAATTACCGGCGAGCTTGGCAACGATACATATTACAAAATCATCAACAAACGGTCAGGCAAAGCGATAGTTCCAGGGACTAACCCTGCACTTTTGGTTCAGCAAACTTATCAGTCGGCGAACCTCAGTCATCACTGGGCGTTAAAAACGATTGAACTGGATGGTATTAGTTACTATACACTAACCAACCGGGCAACCAGCACTCAAATTACTTCTCCAGACGACATCAGCCAGTCTCAGCTGACCCTGTCTTCCGAGACGCCAGCTTCCAGGCAGTACTGGCGTATATACCCGCATTGGGACAATGTTCATTTTGGCCTGGTAAACAAGGAAAATAATCAGGCAATGGACAATTACTTTGGTTTAAATGTAGAGGGTAACAAGGTTTCCCAATACCCTCCCAATCTGGAGAGTGAAAATCAACAGTGGCAAATCGTGGCCACGGAGACAAATTCTACCGCGCTCCCCATATATACCTCAGGATTGAAAGCTCAGGCTTTACAAAATACCATCGAGCTTTCCTGGCAGGTGTACGAACAAAAAAATGGCAGCCACTTTGAAATACAGCGTTTTACCAATCCGAAATTCGCTTCATATGAAACATTAGGATCTGTTCCCTTAACAGATGAAGGAGTAGGAAGTTATAAGTTTATAGATAAAAACCCGCTTCCTCTTGTCAATTACTACAGGTTGAAGCAACATGATGCTGACGGATCGTTTTCATACAGCAGAATTGTGTCAGCAAAAAATCCCGCAATTTCTCAACTTGCATTGTGGCCTGTTCCCACTGTCAAAACAGCAGATGTATCATTTTTCTCTTCTCAGACCGGCACTGGTTCCATCAACATTTACAACACAATCGGAATTAAACAAAAAACGATCCCTTTGCATGTAGCCAGGGGCCAGAATAATTACACGGTTGATGTAAACGGTTTTTCGCAAGGATTGTATCTGATGAAAATAGAATACAACGATGAAAGTGAAACGCTGAGAATGTTGAAAGTCAATGAATAATCATTTTAAGTTAAGAGGGTAAAAAGTTGAATTAACATACTTTTCTAACTGGCTTTCAAATATTTAGAAATTATTTTAGCAGTTGCCCAAACACTATGTCAGCAAGAAAAACAGCAGAAGGGTAGTTATAAAACTGACAATTCCCTGAAGACCTGTCAGAATGGTGTGTGTACGGTAAGTATCCTTGGCCGAAATTCCGGTAAACTGTGACACGACCCAAAACCATGCATCGTTGGTATGCGACACAACCATTGCGCCGCTTCCCACTGCCATGACAACCAGCGTGATCTGAACCGGCGTCACAAATCCGAGTGACGCCAGTAAAGGTGCCAGAATGCTGGTCGTAAGCACCATGGCAGAAGTTGTTGATCCCTGCGCTGTTTTAAAGAAGGCTGCAATTAAAAAGGCAATCAATAACAAATAACCACCTGACATTTCGTTTCGTGTAAGCCATTCGCTGACCATTTCCTTTAAAGGTGTTTCTTTTAAAATAGCGCCAAACGCGCCTCCCGCTCCCACCAACACCAGTGTGGTTCCGCAATGCTCGATTCCGTTTTTAAAACAGGAAATCATCTTTTCAGCTGCATTTACCGGAAAAAGTGAATAACTAAAAAAAATAGCCAACAGGAACGAAACCAAAGGGCTTCCCAGGAAATTTAACCATTTTCTCAGTTCGCCGGGAAAATCCATAATATTGGAAAGCGAAGCTAAAGTAATGAGCAGAATTGGAAGTAAGATCGGCATAAATGCTTTCCATGCTGCCGGCATTTCCGTCACTTCCGGTGCGGAGTGATGATCAGAAGCCGCGTCGATAATCTGAACATCTTTTGCATATCTGGACGCAAACCAGGTTGACAAGAACAAGCTCGGAATTGACACAACCAAACCAATTAAAATTACCAGTCCGATCGAGTCCGGGATCCCCAGGTTTCCGGCAGCGGACAATGGGCCAGGCGTTGGAGGAACAAGTGTATGCGTTGCAAAAAGTCCACCGGAAAGCGATAGCGAAATGGTAGCTAATGGGAGATTAGTCCGTTTTGCAACGATCTGGTTCAGTTTATGCAAAATGATAAAACCCGAATCACAAAACACCGGAATACCCACAATCGCGCCGATTACAGACATGGCAAAAGCTGGGCGTTTTTCACCAAAAAGATTCAGAATGACATCCGCTACTTTAATTGCTGCTCCTGATTTATCGAGAATTGCGCCAATGACGCAACCCAGAATCACCATTAAACCGATTTTGGCCATCAGCTCTCCGAAACCCTTTCCAATCGTTTCTGCGAGTTTGTCAATGGGTAATCCTGCAAAAACCCCCACCCCGATTGCCGCCAGAAGCAAGCCGGTCAAAGGGTGCATTTTTAATACTGTGGAACTTAGAACAATAAAAACAATGGACAGTAAAACAATTACAATGATCATCTGAAAAACTATTTTCGCCTGTAATTACAACAGACCGAGTACTTTACTGTCGCCCATTACCGAATTGGCCGGTCGTGGATATGTCTCATCAAATACGGCCAGATCCTTTTGATCCAGTACTTTGGCAGGGTTTTCGTCAATTTCGCCATTTTTACCAGTAACTTTTTTCAAGTCAAGATCCAGATATTTTGCCATAAAAACATACATGGCCTTACGCTTCGACGGACCATAATCATGTTTTTCGTCCGGCAAATGCACATTCTCAACCTGACCGGATTTTCCGTATAAATCATAAATTTTACGAATGTATGGAAACTCTATTTTTGGTGTATTTTTTGTCCAGTCGGCTCCATCTGAAATAAGCAGCATTGGCCTGGGAGCGGCGAGTGATGCAATTTCTACGTTATTTGTTTGAAAATCGCCGTTCTTATGAATGGGCAAACCACTTTCACAAACACAGCCGCCAAAGAAATGTGCAGAAACCATCACGCATGGAACCGAAACTTTGATGCGGTCATCCAGTGCGGTCAATAAAAAAGTCTGCGTTCCCCCACCCGATTCGCCCGTAACCGCTACCCTTTTTGGATCAACGCCCGGAAGCGAGGAAACAAAGTCCAGAGCGCGTATGGCATTGATAGTCTGCAACTTCAAAGCCATTGGCATTGTATGCGTACATTGTTTAGAATCGCCTTGTCCGACCATATCCCACACGAAAACGATGGCGCCCATACGTGCAAGCGTTGCACAACGCTTTTGGGTTTGTTCACGGAAACGTCCATGCGGATTTTCGCCATGACCATGAGGAGCGAGAATGGCGGCATAAGACTTTTGTTCTTTCAAAGGACGGTACAAATTACCTGTAACATAAAAACCGGGCAGACTTTCAAACGCCACATTTTCAATCGTGTAGCCATCCATCACTCTTTTGCCATTGATGATCGGAGCTGAATTTGGTTTAGCCGGCAATGTCTGCAACCCCATTCCCTCTTTGATCTGCTTCCGAATCTGTGCAGCTCTCGCCTCCCATTGCAACTTTGAGGTTACCGGATGTTTTTCAAGAAACGCTTTTCCCTCGGCTTCTGTAAAATAAGCACCCTGGCAGAGTTCGGCGTTCTGGGCGAAACTTGTAGAGTAGACTAAAAAAACTAACAGTGCAATAGAAAATATCTTCATTCCGAGTTAATTTGAATGTATTTCAATTTGATGAAAAGGCGTGCGGGAGGGGTTACTACTGACTTTTTCAATTGAGTTTTATAATAGCAATGCGAACCATAAAAATTATTTGATACTCAACACGTTTCACGTTACAATAGTGGTATAATTGTATGTCATTAAATAAGAAAACCATATCTTTATTTGATCCAGCCCACCCCGGCGAACTTATACGAGAAACGATAGAAGGATTGCATGAGAAAAATGGGCCCAAATTTACTATTGAAGAAGATGCGCAACATTTGGGAATAACCCCCGAAATCCTGTCCGAATTGATCTATGGAAAACAAAAGCTAACGCCGGAATTGGCAGCTAGGCTTGAAGTGGCACTTCCACATACGTCCGCTGAATTTTGGGCGACTGTGCAGGAAAATTTTGATTTGGCTCAGGCTAAACTGTTTCACTAGATCCCAGGCAAGAACTTTTAAACTGAAGATTTACTCAATTTCTATTTCAGCACCAAATGAAAATGTAGAGAGTCCATTTGAACGCTCATGCAAATGCCAGTTACCTTTTAACGAAGAATGGGTACTTTGTGTAATCTTTGTCTTGGTCAGTGGGATCATCGGTGAAATTGCATAAAGTTTTTCTAATTTAAGCTTGCGTGAATTTTTCAAGGTATACTTTCCTGTCTAATTCACTTTTATTTCATGATAAACTGAATCGGGACTCATATAACCAACGCATTCCATTCCTACCCAAAATCCATTTCCTGGAAACGCTATGTTGTAACTGCTTACATCTTTGATTATTTCCTTTTGAGCATCTGGTACGTCAACAACAACTTGCTCTCTGAGTAAATCAGCTCCAGGCAAGTGATTACTTCCGTTTTCATAAATACGAAGCCTTATCCTGTAGAACAAAGGAACAACCACGGTTTTTGTTTCTCTTGCTCCACTGAGTACATAAATCACATTTTTGATAACTCCCTGCAAATTTTCATCATTTGACACGTATGTTGCTATCCTTATACCTGAATTAAAACTTATACTCCCATCAAATGCTCTCTTTTTAACAGCATGATCTGCATATCCTACCTGAATAACTTTTCTTTTTTTCTTTTCTTTTTTTACTACGACTTCCTTAAGTTGATTACAGGATACTTCTAGAAAGAGAGTATCCTGTAATAAAAATTGCGATTTTGAAACTGAAAAATTTTGGTAACCAACACATGATATCAATATGCTGTCTGTATCCGGATAAATAGAAATGCAATACTTTCCAATTTCGGAAGTATATGTACCTGCGCTGTGAAGGGTTGCGTAATTAACGTAGCGTAAGGTATATATAACTTACTTTCTTTATCAACAACAACTCCACATTTTTCTTGTGCCTGTGATAGCCAAGGAAAAATGTGGAGCATTATTATTATAATTCTTAAACCCGCTAACTTTAATTTAAATTGGAAAAGCAGAGACACCAGGGCCAGATTCAAAATGCATAGATTGCGAAACAGCGATTATTACTGATTGGGTTGGTTGAATTCGCAAGGTCACTAAATCGATGTTATCTTACGTCAAGAGAATTTATAGGCTTAGTAGTGAAGCATACTGTTTTGCTCTTAGTATAAATTCGATTAAAGAACCCAAGCAATAACGTTTGGGTTCTTTAATCGAATTTATAATTTGAACTCTATTTATTGTGAAACTTCACTGCCTTTTAAATTATTTAGCCATCTCAATTTCTCATTTAGAAGTTTTTGTAATAGATCGTAAAAATATGAAAACGCCGGCAAGCTCAATAAGAACACCTAATGCTAAAAGAATCCTTCCAATTATTTTTATTTCCGGGAAACTTACGAAGATAAAACAACCGGAAGCTACTATCAGCATTCCAACTATTAAAAACCTTAGTAACACTTTCATAATATTGGTCATTTAAATTATTGAGGATTTCCAGATCCGCATTCGGTGCATGCAATAACGGCCGAAGCTAGATATGACAGTGCGCAGGGGTTAAATGAACAAGATACGTCACATTGCCAATCACCTTCACATGAACTCTTAGCAGCTTGATAATTTGCATTAAATTGCTCTTCAGTGCAGGCCCAACAACAAGGAGGTGGTGCAACATTTGTTCTGCTTGACGAATTTACTTTAAATATAGAAAACTTATCAATTTTTCCGGCGTTAAAATGAATACTATTTAGGCGCCCCCCAGCTAAAGAATACCAACTAACTGTACCATCAGGAACCGCTTTACCTTTCACAACTATACCCTTAATATTTTGTTCTCGAAGCATTCCAACGACTTTAATACCAGTGGTACTAGGTGCAATTACAACCATGATTTCTCTGGTAAGTCCATTCTTAGGATTAATTTTTATTGCTAATCCTTTTGATTTTAGATTTGGGAAGTCTGCAAGTTGAATATTTAGCACCTTGAAATCCCCTAAAAATTCTTTCGTGTATTTAAACGCCTCGGACTTCAAATAAGTCTGGTAATACTGATTAGTTTCCGTTATGGTGATACCATAATCTGTCTGAACAAAACTTACATCTACTCCAGTTGGTTGTTCGAGGGCCGTGTCTGAAACTGGGACATCTGCTGGAGTTGTATCGCAAGAATAGGAAGCTCCAAGAATCAAAGCTAAAACAAATGAACGTGAAGCAAACTTAACATACTTCTTAAATGAAGTGTTTAAAAATAACTTTTTAATTATATTGTTAATTAGATAAGTGATAAATTTTAACCGAAGCAAAGGTGGAACTAAACTTACCAACCCACAATACCCATTTAGTGGGTATTTTTAGCACTATCTTCCTTAATCTGAACAGCCAATCGTAACAATGAGTCGAATTTTAAACCTTCATCTTTTGCCTTTTTTATAATGTTTTTTCGGTGTGTTTTGACAGTATCAATACTGACAAATAGATGCGCAGCAATTGCCTCTGATGTGTGGCCGCTGGCGATAAGTGATAAGATTTCCATTTCTCTTTTAGTAAACATAACATAGAGATATATTTACTGATACTTAAAAAAGAAAGATCGGTCACTAAAATTCTGCTACGCTTTTATTCCGGCTAAGCTTGGAATTTGTTTATGGAACTGGAAGAATGCTGATAAATAAAAATAATTCGGTTATAAAAGATTCCCTTTTCCAACCATCCCAATCCCCCCTTACGGCACCGCCACCGTAATATAATTCTTCAAAAT
>Ga0247803_1000299_pt1 | contig 29003 bp, 32 predicted proteins | sample UWRJL014104B1_FD_180928 | JGI IMG/M metagenome (GOLD analysis project Ga0247803, IMG submission 180928) | Plant litter microbial communities from Arlington Agricultural Research Station in Wisconsin, United States - UWRJ-L014-104B-1 | ecosystem: Environmental > Terrestrial > Plant litter >...
TATCCGCTAGCAAGTATTAAAGCTTTCAGCACAGTTGGGCGCACACTTACTTTCTCTGGTAACATGTGGGATGAATATGAGAAAGGCCTATTTGAAAAATTTCATAAAATGGGCATACCGAAGGATGTTTTTGAACGCTCCACTGCATACGGGGATTCAGTGGCTAAGCACGTGCTCGATTATTCTGCAAAAGACAATTATAAAGAGATCCGGGGGTATCGCTATACTGTAACCAATGAGCCAGGAACGTGGGTGCCTACGCCACCAGCTTATGCAGATGCATGTGAGCCTAAGTGGAATACCGTACGGACTTTTGCCCTGGACTCAGTGAGACAGTTCCGCTGCCCGCCACCTGCAAAATATGATTTAGGTGAAAAAAGCAAATTTATGGCACTTACAATGGAAGTCTATGACATGAGCAAAACATTAACCTCTGATCAAAAAGCAACCGCGTACTTTTGGGACGATAATGCATTTGTTACTAATGTGGTAGGCCACGCTATGTTTGCCAACAAGAAAATGTCCCCAGCCGGGCATTGGTTGGCGATTATTAGAACAGTTGCAACAGATAAGAAACTGGATTTAATAGGTTCTACTGAAGCTTATACTTTGGGCGCGTTGGCGCTCTTTGACGCATTTTCTGCTTGCTGGGATGAGAAATATAGAACAGTAAGGGTCAGGCCTGAAACTGTGATCAACAATAATTGGGACCCTGACTGGCGACCGCTCCTGGAAACACCTGCTTTTCCAGAATATGTGAGTGGCCACAGCGTTATCTCAGCTGCCTGTGGAACAGTTCTTACGCATTTAATGGGTGACAATGTAGCGTTCACTGATACGACGGAAAAGAAATATGGTCAAGGGCTTAAGTCCTTCAAGTCATTTAAGGAAGCTTATTGGGATGCCTCCATCAGCCGAATTTATGGCGGTATACACTTTCGTGACGGCGTTGAACAAGGAACCTATTTAGGGGAGAAAGTAGGAGAAAAAGTCTGGAAACGTGCGGTTACCAGAAAAAGTCGCCCCATAATCGCCTCAAAATAATTCAGCTAATCTTAGGGAGATCACACTAATGATTAAGGTCCTTGAGTCGATACATATCCTTGATATGCTTAAAAGTAATGAAGACCGTTATTTATTTTCTTTAATCCAACAAGGGAACAAGGATGCTTTAGTAAAACTTTTTGAAAAATACTACAGGCACCTAAGCCGTTTGGCTTTTTGCCTTACAAAAAATAAGAAGATAGCAGATGACATTGTTATCGATGTTTTCACTATGCTCTGGGAAAACAGGGAAATTTTAGACTACGATAAGCCCGTATCGTATTATTTGTTCACACTAACATATAGCAAAGGGGATATATATATGGAAAACAATTTTCCGCGTTCTCCATTTTACTAATATAAATTTCAACACAATGCAAAAATTGGTTTCATTTTTGGCAAATAGCCAATCTTATTTTATAAATCTTACCCGTATCGCGATATTTATTGTTATGGCTTGGATTGGCGTGCTAAAAGCATTTCAATACGAAGCTGACGGCATTGTCCCCTTTGTTTCAAACAGCCCTTTAATGTCCTTCTTTTATACCAAGGAGTCTCCCGAATATAAAAAATATAAGAATCCGGAAGGGCAGACAGTTCAGAAAAATATTAACTGGCATAAGGAAAATGGCACCTATATTTTTGCTTACGGATTAGGAACTGTAATCCTGATCATTGGAACAATGACATTACTTGGAATCTGGTTTGCCAAAATCGGCATTATAGGCGGGCTTACGACATTTGCAATGTCATTGGTCACTCTAAGCTTTTTAATAACTACACCAGAAGTGTATGTGCCCAATCTGGGCGGAGACTTTGCTACACCCCAGCATGGATTTCCTTATCTGTCCGGAGTAGGGAGGTTGGTAATCAAGGATATTATTATGATGACCGCCGGACTTATTTGCACTTCTGATAGTGCGAAACATCTTACGAAAAGTGTGTATTGGAAAAAATACAACGAATAAGCCCAGAAATACAAAATATGATTCTTACTGCTGTGTAGAATTTTTGCTTGAAATCTTATCACCTTGATCCAGTTTTTTTCCTTGTAGATCCCATCTATAATTCTCAAATAAGTCCATTTAAGATCTTAAATCGGTCTGTGTAGCAGTTAGACGGGGAGCATTATTACCATTTCAATATGATTCAGACGAATTTTTACAGCCAGTATATTTCTAATTGTTTATCTGGTGGAAACGACTTGAAAGCTATATGATAATAGAATGTGAAATTTCGACTAAGCGTCTGATCCATGCCAACCGGGAAGGGGGAGCTTACATGGCATAACGCGATTTTATCTGGTATGCATGTAGCATGTATATGCAGCTTAGTGTTTTATACTTGTTTCTGCAAAAAGATTCAAAAAAATGTATCTTCGGAACGGAACTAGAAAAGTTTCACCTTAGGAAGTATTTGATTTCTTAATCAATGTGAGCAAGTTGTCAAAAGAGGATTGAGGAGTCGCTAAATGGTTCAATAATAAAAGTAACTTAAGGAATTAATGTTATGAAAAATAAATGGTTTTCAGTATCTAATATAATTATGGTATTGATGATGGTTTTTTTTTCTGCTACGATTTTAAGCCCTCAGGTGAAGGGATGGACCATCCAAATGCTGATGAAGGTAGGGTTGTTTCAGCCTCAAATTAACAAACAGACTGATGAAGCTTCAGTGCAATCTTTACCAAATGCTATATTTAGGGATGGTGGTGGTAAGATGGTTGATCTGGCATCACTGAAAGGGAAAGTTGTATTTATAAATTTTTGGGCACCTTGGTGTCCACCCTGTATAGCAGAAATGCCCTCTATTAACGAGTTATATGGTAAGTTTGGGGATCCTGATAATGTCGTATTTTTAATGGTTGATGTTGACAAAAATCATCAGAAGTCAGACAACTTCATGAAGAAGCATGGATACGATTTGGAAGTGGTGATCCCCGCAAGTGAAATACCTTCTGTTTTTATGCAAGGGACCATTCCTACCACCTTGATAGTCAATAAAGAAGGCAAAATGGTCTACAGCCAGGAGGGAGTAGCAGATTATAATAATCCAGAGCTGGTAGATATGATCCGTCAACTTAGTCGTTAAACATCCTTTCGACTGGCAGAAATGTGTTTGAAGGAGGTATGCTAAATGATAAATATCACCAACAGTTTCAGGTAATAATGTATCAATCAGAATCAAACCTGAGCATCCACTTTCCAGTCCGTACGAATGGACCAATACAAGAGATCAATAACCTTGCTCAACTTATTCTTTCTTTCTTTCTAAATTCAAACACTCGAAATTGCCTTTCACTTGTGATCGGATAGCGGTCCATGCAATGCCTTTAACGAGTCTTGTCAAATGTTGAGTTAGGAGCTAAGGTCAGAGAATGAAAAGGTAGTATATTCCACATTTTTTTAAACTTTCAATACATTTTCAAAGACTTTATTTTGAATCCACATCCTGCTGACTTTACTATATCTGGAATTGTTTTATTAAGAATTATTTAAATATAAAATGGACCAACTTGAGCTCTATTCAATAAGAGATGTTTTAAAAAAAGCAAACGGGAACACTTGGGGAAAAGCTCCACTTGTACTTGATGTAGTAACCGGTTCTGATAATCTGTTAAGTAATGCTTTTAGAATAAATTTCTCAGGTATTAGTATCGTATTGGCTGGATCCGTGACATTGTCGGTCAATCTAAAAACATATTCAGCTACAAGAGGTTATGTCTTGTCTTGTACGAAAGGGAATATATATAGTTTCAAAGACACAAGCCCTGATTTTAAAGTAAAAATTATTCTTTTCGATGAGGCTTTTGTCAGTGAGATAAATGAATATTCGAGATCTGTGATAAAGGTTCCATTTTTTAATATTAGCCATTATCCCATTGTGGAGCTGGCTACAAGAGAGCTTGATCGGATATTGACGATAATAGACTTAATAGAAAATAGTTTTTTAAATGATGAGAGAAAAAACTGGTCTGCTATTAAAAATCTTCTTCTAGCCGTACTTTATGATATCAGTGAGATTTATAAAGATGATAGACATCAGTACTCATTATATAAAGACAGTAGGTCACTGGATTTGGTAAATAAGTATTTAGAGTTGGTAAGTGACCAATACCTTACTGAAAGAAGTATATCGTCGTATGCGGAAAGACTTTCAATATCTTCAAAGCATTTGAGTGAGACAGTAAAAAAAATTACCGGAAGGCCTGCCTATTCATGGATCGAACAGATGATTTTGCAAGAGGCTCAGGTCCTTTTAAAACAATCATCTCTTACAGTTTCAGAGATAGGACATCGGCTTAATTTCTTCGACCGATCGGCATTTGGGAAATTTTTTCGCAAGAAAATGGGTCTCACACCTGCCCAGTATCGTGACAACCCGTAAATAATACCGCATGTACGTATTTTAGCTCTTTTTTATCGATTCGCCTGATTGTTCATTTGTTGTGAAAATATTTTAAAAAATTACTCACAACGAAAAAGATGGCAATCTTAAAACCCAAAAAGCATGGTACTCATATTGATATGACGGCCATGTCCGATGTTAACCTGCTTATTCTGACATTCTTTATCATGACCGCAACTTTTAAAACGGTTGATCCGGGAAAAGTGCAAACTCCAACATCAATTTCGGAGACCAAAGTACCTGATGAAGATCTAATGATAATAAGCCTCAATAAGGATGGTCATGTATTCTTTGGAATTGATGATAAAAGAAAAAGAATCGCCTTGTTGGATATCGTTACAGAAGCCAAGGGTATTCATTTTACTGAAAAGGAGAGAATCGCGTTTTCTCAAATGGAAAATTTTGGCATGCCAATCAGTCAGTTAAAGCCTTTTCTTGCACTTAGTCAAGAGAGTCGTGCTGCGGTTATTCAATCCGGGATTCCTTTGGATTCCACAGGTGCTGATCCCCAAAATGAGCTAAAAGACTGGATATACAACGCAAGAAAAGCCAACAACAGGCTTAGGATTTCAGTTAGAGGAGACAACGCTGCGGATTTTCCAAGCTTCAAGAATGTTTTAGCTACCCTACAAGCGCAGAATATAAATAAGTTCAGTTTGATCACAGACCCTGAAAATGCGCCCGCTGGCTGGAAAGCCAATTAAACTCTACTATTATGTCAGAAAAAATTCGTTTTTGGATCATCGTGGGATTTACTTTAACACGAAGTTTTCTTTTGATGTTTATGATCGCGCTTTCAACCAATGTTTTCGCACCAGTTCTTGCGTCGGCTGTGCTTGGGCTGAATACGGGCCTTAGAAAAGACGTGAAGGCTTGGCTTTTAGTCCTTTTACAGGCATGCATGATTTTGGCCTTTTACTTTATTTTTTGGTTCCGGAATCCAAAGGATACCCTCATTCAATTTACCGCAATAGCTAATTCCGCCGTAGCAACTATTATTGGAGGATTGTGTCCGTTATTTTTCAATTGGCTAAAATCAAAGTACCTGTCACGGAACATATCATCCTGATTAACGTATAATAGGACAGCTAAATATTTCAGTTACTGAATTACTGGATAGTTAATTTGTCTGAGAATCGTTAAACTAAATTTTCCATTCCGAATTGAGCTAGCTGACCGACAATAAGCTTCGTTTTCAACCCTAAATAAGTTAGCCGGTACTCCACTTTCGGAGAAATTTCGTGATAGACTTTTTTACTTACCAATTTATGCCCGACAAGCATTTTTGGTTCTTGAATGAACATTTATCTCACTGATGCCGGTTACTACTCTTTTCAGTTCGCCATATCGGACAGTGTTTTCATTGATTTGAAACAGTATCATCAATGTCCATTTACTACTTAACAAAGACAATTAGTTCTTGCAGGGCACCTTTCACCACGGGCTAGATTATTTTTCTATTTTTTTTCATTGATATTCAATAAATCTAACTATTTGGTAAGTACCAAACTATTTGGTAAGTACTTGTGTAAAGGTAGGTATGTCGGTAGCTTTGTATAAGTTTTGGTCAAAAAATAATTGGGAAATGAAAATCCGTCAAATACGAAATGCCACACTTATAGTAGAATTTGCTGGAACGAAAATTCTGGTTGACCCAATGCTTTCTGAAAAAGGGATGCTACCGGCATTTATTCCATCAAAAACGTGGAGTTTTAAACGAAATCCTTTGTACGACTTACCCATCTCAAAAGCTGAGATTATCAAAGATGTTGACTTTGTTTTTTTGAGTCACTTGCATCCCGATCATTGGGATAAAGAAGCTGCGATCACCTTGCCTAAGGGAATTAAAATCTTTGTTCAGAATCAAACAGATCGATTAAAAATTGAAGAATCAGGTTTTACCAATGTAGAAATCCTAACTGAAAACTCCTCTTTTGGCGAAATACAACTCAGCAGAACCAAAGCGCAGCATGGCAAGGGTTATATGCTACGGTTAGCAGGTTTCGTGTGTGGATTGGTATTGAAACATGCGACAGAAAAAACCTTGTATATAGCTGCCGATACGGTCTGGTTCGAAGGGGTCAAGGAAGCCCTTAACCGGCATAAACCAGAAGTAGTGGTTCTCAATGGTGGAGATAATCAATTTGCTTTTGGCGGTCAGGTAGTTATGAACAAAAAGGATATTTACGAAGTCCACAAGGAAATTCCTTCCGCTACAATCATTGTAAGCCACATGGAAGGCGTAAATCACAATACGCTTACAAGAAAAAATTTGAAAGAATTTGTTAATCAAAAAGGAATAACAGACAAAGTGAATGTTCCAGAAGATGGGCAATCGTACACGTTTTAATATTAAACATAAAAGTCAAACAAATGAAAATTTTAGTATTCGGAGCAACAGGCTCACAACAATTCAATGTAATATCAGAAGGGATTAAAAAAGGTGCAGAAGTAATTGCGGCTACCAGCTCTGAAAAAAGTTTTGATAAGTTAAAGCAGGCAGGAGCAACACCGGTTTTGGCAAATCTAGCTGATGCTGATAAAATGAACGAAATTACTAAAGATGTAGATGCAATAGCGTTTATGGTGCCGGTTTCGCTGCCCAATCCTTTTGATGGTTTGCAATATTCCAAAAATGTAATTGATGCAGCAAAAGCAAATGGCATAAAAAAAATAGTTTGGAATACAAGCGGCTGGTTAGAATCTCAAAAAGTTGGTTCGCCGGTAGACGACGTGAAATTGGATGTTAAGGATTATCTAGTAAATAGCGGATTAGATTACGTAATCATCGAGCCAACTATTTATATGGAAAATATGATGGGATCATACTGTGCACCTTTCGTTATGAACGAAAAGAAACTGGCTTATCCTACACCAGAAGCAATGCCAATCGGATGGATCGCGTCCAGAGATGTGAGTGCTTTTGTAGTAGAAGCTATTTATAATTCAGATTTAAAAGCAGATAGTTTTCAAATTAGTGGGTTAGAAAACTTAAAAGGAAATGATTTGGCTTCAGCATTTTCTAAAGGTACAGGAGAAGAAATTTCTTATTATTCTCAAAAACCAAAAGAATTTGGAGATATATTAGCACCATTCGTAGGTGAAGCAGGAGCAAACAGCGTTGCAGCTTACTATGAGATGCTTCAGAACGCAACGGAATATCCTTCTAAATTCAATCCTAAAATGAACGAAATCCTGGAAAAACTTCCTGTAAAAATGACTTCGTTAGCAGAATGGGCAAAAGAAAATAAAGGTTATTTTATTAAATAGTAAGATTCACAATATATGGAAGCGAAAGTAATTGTGGCATCGTACTTTAACGCCTTAGCTAAGGGCGAATTGGAAAATGCATTTTCAAACTTTACACCTGAAACCAAATGGTATCAGCCAGGGAATAATAAATTTTCTGGTTTGAAAAATAATCTTGGCGAAATTTTCCAAATGCTTGAGGGCATTATGGCAGATACATCGGGAAATATGGTTGTAAAGCCGACTGGACCGATGCTAGAAAGTGGTGATTTAGTATCCGTTCCCGTTTGGTTTACAGCCAAAAAGGAAACTAAAACGATGGATTTAGGCGGTATGGATCTGTTTCAAATCAAAGCAGGAAAGATTGTTCATGTTTGGACATTCTCCGATGACCAGTCGGTAGATGACGCGTTTTTTGGAAAATAGTATCCCGGATGATTTTAAACGAGAACGGTTGGCTTTTAAGCTATATCGTCCTCGTTTCTTTTTGTAATACAACTTGTGCAACCAATGAGATAAAGAAATATCGACAATCATTCTCCTATGTGATCTTCATGCACCATTACCTATTAAAGCACGCACATCTCCAATTTCCATTTTTACCTTTCATAACAGGATCTACTAGCCCTATTTTCTCAAAAAAATAATAAATACCTCAGATTGGGATCTAGCAGGAATACTATTGTAACATTCTTCCATTGTCTTAATGCTAAAATAGGGCTTAAAAATTGAGTCATATACGCCTGGTGAACCACCGAATGGCGGCAACGGTTGATTAAAATTTTTGTTAAATAATACACCAATTATTTTACCGCCTGGATTGAGTATTGAAGCCATTTTCTTCGCATATTCATTTCGTTTTATCGGTGGAATGGCACAAAAGAATGTTTGTTCGATAATCAAATCATAATTTCCCTGATGTTCAAAAAAATCTTCGCATAAAATTTTTACCTGGGGTTTATTTGAAAACTTTTCTTGCAGTTTTTCAACTGCTTTTGGTGCAATATCTATTAATGTGATATTTGTAAAACCAGTTTCGACCAAAAATTCGGCTTCATGAGCATTTCCGCAACCAGGAATAAGAATTGCACTATTTTTAGCCATGTACTGAGTCATGTATAGGGTAATAGCAGGTGAAGCTTGCCCGATGTCCCAACCCGTTTCGTTTTTTTGCCACAGGTCGTTCCAAAAGTTCTGTCCAATAGAATCTCCTGATTCTCTTTCCTTAGTATTATTCATCTGGCAAATTTTTAGCTTGTTTTTTTGATAGTCATAAATTTAGCCTCTGGCTAAGAAATATCGCCAGCTAATAGTGTAAGATGTTACGGCATATTCTTTGTAGCGCTTTATCGTCAAAGATCTTATGCTTTAGCTAAAAGCTGATCGGAACTATTTTGATGTTCGACTTTGAGGTCTATTCGAAGTTTCTACCATTCAGTGTCAAAAAATTTAATTACTTTTTAGATTCTGAAAAGTTTAATAGGAACAGGGTACTGGCTATGGAAGGTCGCGAGTAAATCTATAATCTACCAGCTTTTATAAAGCAGCCAGTGCTTTGAAAAAGGGGTTAATTTAATGAGCCCATTTTTTTTAACCTTTTTATCAATCTCGATACAGTTGGTAGTGCAATCAGCAAAATCCGTCAAACAGGAAAATAGCTTTCAACCATAAAGTCATGCGAATTATAACCAAACTCCTTACTGAATGATTCTGCAAGTGGGCTTTGCTCATAAAAAAACTAACATGCATAAATCATTATTTGCTTATCAGCTCATAACAAAATGTTCAACAAATTAACCCCAAAATTCATCTTCCGCAGGTTGGTTTTCAGAAAATAACCAAACCTGAACAATTTTTCCATCCAGAACTTCAAACAGATCGATACCATTCATATCCACCGTTTTTTCTCCTATATTACCACTGAAATGTAATGGAAACGAAACGAAATTTCCATTGGACATCAAAGCACCTGTCGGTTTTATAACCAATGAACCTTGTGTTGCGCTCATCATATCACCAAGCATTTTGCCAATGGCATCAAGGCCTGATTTTGTTCCTGCAAATTGATGGTTTCCTGGTTGATGCCATTTTGCATCAGGGCTGAAATGTGAAAATGCCGTAGGAATGTCCCCTTGTGAAAGGGCTACTGAGTAAGCCTCTACTACTTCAATTGCTGTCATTTTGTTTGCTATTAAATTGTTTACGCTTTTTCTTAAGCTAAATCGATTACTGTCAAAGTTGAGATTTCCATTAGGTCTGATACCACTTCTGATTAGTTTTTGTTTTCTATTGAAATTCAATGAATTACTTGTTCGAAAATAGTGGAAAACTTATTTTTGAACAAGTGCCTTCGTTGTAGTAGGTTACGAACCTTATGGTAAGAATAATTGAATATCAATGCAAAAGCTTTTAACAATATTTTGCAGTCATTTGAAAATTTTCACCTTATTAATGAAAAGTAATTAGATGTAGTGAGCTTAGAAAGAAATTAATGTAATTTTAATTGTTATATAACTTAGATTATGTTAAATAGTTTGAATTTTAATGTTTTAATAAAGTCTTCTCTTTTCGTTCACAAAATACTATTTTTAAGTTTTAACCCTCTCCCAAGTGTAAGATGGATGATAGTAGTATTATAAAACGGATCGAGGAAGATCTTGGAAAATTAATAAATATCAAGGTTGCTGGTCGTATTTTTTCCTTGGAAAACAAAACAGTCTTTGTAGTAAAAATTGATGCACCACCGTACATATGTATAATTGATAACTTTGACTTTGCCATTGTAAAGGCAGCGGTATCAAATGAAGAAGAATGGAGATCTTTGCTTCAATGGCTTCATAAAATTGTTCTAAACAGGTCTTTCGATCTTATACTCGATGATCTCAAAAAAATAGCAGAAACAACAAAATTCTATGAAACGAACTGTTTAAGATATTTCAAACCACCAGCGGATTATAAGACGGCCAATATGGATATAGATGTTTTAGATGCAATCGGAGTGCAGACATTTGTATATCGTGTTGGAGGGCAATGCCTAACCATTCAGGCGATTGCAGATCTGGGCTTAGATAGATTCATGACTATGGAATCGTCAGTCGGAATACTACTACGCAGCTGTGTGCTGGATTGTCTTTATATCATGGCATGGTGTAACGATGACAAGCTAATCAGTGCAATTGCCTCTGAATCCTTTATTAGACCACAGGGCAAAGATGTCCCAGACCAAGTAAGAAACCATTTTAGGGATGTTGCAAAATTTTTTAATCCTGATAATCTGGACGCCATAGAATCTATGAAGATAAAAAACATCCTTAAGACACTTGAAGGTAAACCTAACATCCAGTGGTACGAAAACTTGTATAGCTTTTATTCTAAGTATGACCATTTTAGCCTGATACCCTATATCGTTCAGAAGTCTCCCGTGGAGAAAATGGAAATGATTCTCCTTGCCACTCATATGATCAAGCATTCACTTTGCGCTCTTTTGACGATGAGAAACGAAAATCATTCGGAAAAATTTCAAGAAATTCTGGGTGTAAAGAATGTATCAGAAGACGGTAAAAATTTCAGCTTTGTATATTAATTATTATTCAATTTCCTTAGATGTCTCATCATTTGGAGCTAGGAGGGTCAGTCCAAACGGTAGTCGTCCTCGAATGTAAAGCCTTCGCTGATTAGTTCCCGGCCTGCATATTGATAAAGAAGGTCTTTTGCTGATAGCACCAGATTGCCGAGCAGCTGCGAGAGCTGTCAGCATTGGCTTATCCATTGGCATTGTCAGGACGTCCCTATGAACTCAAACGACACATCACCAGTAACCCACCCATAGTGCCAATCCTTGTCACTGCTGTTCTCGCTACTATAACAGGTCTTCCAATGAAGTATACTAGGATTTTGTAGCTCTTTCCATAGATTTGTAGAAACCGCCAATATCATTTTATGAATTTTGAGAGTTACGATACACAGTATAAAGATTACAATGCGTTTCAGTTTTATAGCGAAGGTGATAAAACTTATAATATGCTAATGGCTCTCCAGCCACTTCGTAGACCGAGATCCTATAATCTTGCGTTTGGTGTATGGGACGAGAAAACTAACAAGATTGATGACAAAATTGAATTAAAAAATGGTGATTCAGATAAGATTTTGGCTACGGTTGCGCAGAAAACCTTAGAGTTTTTACAAAAATATCCTGACAGCAATATCTTTGCAACAGGATCTGCAGAACCAGGGGAGTTACGTGTAAGAACTAGAAGATATCAAATTGGGATCAATAACAATTACGAATTTCTATCAGAAAAGCATAATATATACGCTCTCATTGCCGACAAAGATGAAAAGGGTAACTTCTATGGAAATTGGCCAGCTTGGGAAGGAAGATGGGAACCTTTTCAAAAGGGCACTAATTATGACGGTTTTTTGTTAAATTTGAAAAGATGATTATATTGAGTTCCAAGTTGACAGGTAATCATATGGCTAATACAACAATAGAAAAGGCAAAAGAGAAAAAAAACAACCCCTCACAATTTGAGGTTGGGAAAGCATATTATCTTAGTCCAATAACCAAACCAACTGTTTTTGAAGTTGGTAAGATTTCTTTTTATGTTCATGAAGAAGAGCCTGTTATCAAACGTGCAAAAAGAGGATCTAAGAATCCTAACAAAGCGTATGTCGCAGGTAATCCATTCGTGATGCCAGATACATTTTTGCGTAGGGCGGAAGAAATGAGCGAGCTTTTGGAGAAAATACCTGTTCCAGAAGAATTTCTGCGTTAACATTAATATTGCTTAGATGCCGCTAACGGTAATTTCTGAAAAGTGCATTCTAAATTTCAAAGGATCAAAATCTGTCTTAAACAGCTTAATTTCTTTCCGGAATGCAAATTCTTTTAAGGTTTGTCTGTGTTCTGTCTTAATTCTGCTGCCCAGATATATAGCGGTTGGCTGTGGGATTTGCATATGCCCGGCTTTCGGCATAATAACTGGTGCAGTGATTAATCTCCATTCTTTTTCATAGCTCCATTCATCGGATTTGTAGAGTGAACATAGCATCAAAGACAGCGGGTGTATGTTTGTTTCGTTCATGTACGGGTTTACATCGAATAGCGTTTCTGAATAAATCATTGGGTACAAGAACCATTTTGGAGGCAGCGTTGTACTCACAAGGCTTGTGAGATCGTATTCGACACAGATCCCTTTGTGTTCATCTGCATAGTGTGACCACATCAAAATCGAATTATTAAGCTCACTAAAACAGCAAACCCTTAAAGCTCTCCGGATCTGTTTCAGGTCGTCTTGATGTTTGGCCATTTCGAAAATTTCCTTAGCTGTATTGATCGCACTAAGCTGTTCCGATGTGATGTCCATTTCTTCTTCCCATCCGGGTTGCATGGTTTCGGATATCAACGAAGTGGCTGAGTCGTAAGGGTCGTTGAAAGAAGATGGATCAGAAAGCCAAACCGCCCCTTTTTCTAATGTGTCAAAGGTATTGTCGGATATTGAAAAATGTTTGTATAATTTCTTTGGGATGTTTGATGCCGTTGTTTTTTGAGCTTGCACAAGATCATTTCCTTGCAATGCTTCAATCAGTTCTTGCTTCCAGCTGTTTGCCATTAGGGTTCAATCTAAAATGTCCTGTAAATGTCGGGAACTTTCCTGGATACATTTATATAAGATTTGGTAACTGAGACCTATACACTCGCTCAGGTAGAGCTATTATAACAGCCTATGTCATCTCAAGATGAGATAGATTTCTAATTGCCAGAATACCGATAGATAAGAAAGTGAATCAATTCTGTTAAAAACTAGAAGTAAGTCTTAACTAGCGAAATAATATCTATCCAAAATACCAATCGTAAAATCTGTATTATGAGTAAATTTAAGATAATAGTCGTTCGCCCTCTTACTGACTTTGATACGTTGGGTCTTCAGGTCGCTAATATTAAAGAATGGGACCTAACGAAAAAAAATATTACTCCGCAACAAATACAGGATATTCTGCAAATTGCAGCTAGGGAGGTTGAAAAGGCAGGTGGAATAATGGCGACTTCCATGGGAGGTGGGCGCTTTGTAAACACTAGTTTTAAGGCTTCGGCGAACAAGAGAATGTTCATCAATTTCCCTGAACCGAATCCGATCTGCATCTACTATAAGTCCGCTAATGACCACCTAGATAAATCTTTACCTTTTCGTGATCAAGTTCTAAATATGGACGGCTTTCCATCGGCTCAGCAAAAGTTTGACGCCTTTGTCGACTACTTTCAGGAAACATCTGAAGGAGTAACCCTTTTGAGTAAAACTATTGAGGGCTTTCTAAATCAGCAAATTCCCGATGATACAGAACTGGAAATTGATGGTAAAAAGGGGAAAGCTAGATTAGAATGGTTACCTATTGGTACAAAATTAAGAGAGCTTATGATCCAATTGAAGGATATAGACTTTTACAAAACTAATGAAATTGAATATTACAAAATAACAGAAATGATTGCGTTACGTGACGATCTTGTTCATTTAAAAACGACGGTAAAGTCCAATTTTACAGTATATCAGGAACTATTTAAGAGGCTGGTCGATTTTGACCACGTTGGCTGTTCCAACAGCGTTTTTACATTCGTGAATAAAATAGCGCCTGGTTACTTTGTTGAAAAAGGCAACGATGCCCATCAAATCGCAAAACTAGAATAATTTTTTAGATTGAAATCCATCTCAGATTTGTACATTTTTTTGATCAAAAAAAATTGAGACGTACATTATAAGTATGCATCCAAAGCATGTGACTTAAGGTGGACACTCTGCGTCAAATGCTGAAATGGAGAATAATGGAAAGCCAGCGACTAATAGTCTTCCGTCATTCATTCACAGGTGAAGACCTGGCTGTATTTATTGTTTCAGAAAAAATGAGGCACATCCCTGGACAGTGTGTTTCCATCCAATCTTCCCCATCTGATGGGAAATCAAGCGTATCGTATATAATAGACAAAGTATTAGACTCAATTGTGCTTTGTCAGGAACAGCCCAAAATTTCATATTGAATTGCTATTTGAGAAATTAGATACGTAAAAAAATACCCCGCAGCGGACAGGCTAACGGGGTACAAGATAACCTCAAACAAAGTGATCTTTGTACTAAGGTACTATATTTTCAAAGTAGTGCAATCTTCCAATGACCATTTTCTAAAACCAGGTTGTGCGTGAATTTCTCTCTTTGCCCAGTGACTTTGAGAACCCCCTCACAGGTGACGAATGCACCATTTTGCTGCGCGTTCACATTGGTGGAGATAACCTGCACATTTTTGTAAATGGCACCACCATGGAAAATTACATCGGCTACGGCCGGAATTTTCATGTATTCTCTTGATTTTTGGCTGAAATTAGAAACGATCTTCTGCTGGTCAATCTTGCTTGTACCATCCATGTATTGACGTGTAGCATTGTACGTCTTAACTACCACACCTGCGATTTCGGATTTTAGAAGGTCCTTTTTGTCGTCCTGCCTGTTACACCCTGTAATGAGCAGAATTACTAATATTATGTTTTTCATAGCCTTATTTTACCAAGTTCGTTCAACTGATAATTTCTATATATTACTCCATCCACAGCTTCCTGAATAGGAGTTTTAGCAAGAGCTTCCTTTAAAAGCGCATCTGCCTTTTCCCGTAATTCTTGCGCCTTAGTGTATAGATCAATACTTGCTTTATTAGCCATAATTCGTTCGCCGGTGGTCATCCGCAACCCGTTACTACCGGTGCCCAGTTTAAATGGACCGGTGTAATCATTGGCCAGGCCGGCAGTGTAGTTGGTGTTGTCGGAAGTTTGTATTTTTTTCAAAATCTCATTTTGGATCTGAGCATTTCTGAAAGCTTCAAAATTTGCTTGTCGTTCTTGTACCACTTGCTTAAAAACATCTTTATCAATCCCTTTTTCAGATCGGCTGGCAGCTTCTTCGTGTATACCAAACATAATGTCCTTTCCAATCATTTGGCCAGCTGAGTTTATAACAGTTCCATCACCACCCACAATGAAATTTTGACCTCCAACATTTACATTCTTACTTCCAGCTCCGGAGAATACCTGAGAAATATCGCCCCCACTGACAGCGTCAGCAAAACCGTCCAGAAGGCCATCAATTGAAAAGTCCTTATTTTTAATTGAGATCTTGGTTCCGTTCTGACCACTTTTTATACCTTCGGAAATTGAGAGCGCTTTTTGTTCAAGTTTGTCAGCGGTTTTCAGATAAGTTAAAGCCAGCTGCATCTTACGCTTTTGTATAGCGGTTTGACCGCCGTACATGGCCATATGAGAAAAGTTTACTGAGGATATTACATCTCCATAGGTTTTACCGGCTGTCTCAAGTGTCGAGTTCTTTACCAAAGCCTCATACATTTGGACTCCGCTTTTTTCTGTGACTTGTTTTGCGTCCATATATTGTATCGCTTCCCAACCTGTTACAGCCATCCAGTTAACCAAGTTCTCTGCTTTTGGGTAACTTATTTTTACGAGTTTTTCAAGCTCTCTTAGATCAGCATATACATCACGGCCAGCTGGTGAGTTTGATAAAATTTTTCCAAATTCACTAGTCTGCCTTAGCTGTTCTTCTATTTCCAGGTTTAGTTCAAATATATTTTCTGTATTAAGTTTTGTCCCTTTGGTTTGCTGGTGGATCTGCTTAAGTTGCTTTAATTGAGCTTTGTTCTTTCCAAGTATATTCATTAATGCAATAAGTCGCTGTATACCAGCTACATCTATGGTTATAACTGCATGACTTTGCGGTATAAAGAATACCATGAAAAGCATTAGAAAAATTAGATTCCGTTTCATAGCGCTGCTCTGTTTTGTTGGTTGATACTAAATATTACTTTGTAGCCATCTGGTAATTCGACTTCATTCCGTTTTTTCTGAGATCTTCCCTGGGTCAAGGCACGCACTCCACCCCTAACCAAAGCACCGCCAGCATCAATAATGGCATTATCTACCAGGCCATCTGCATATGGTACGCCATCAACAACATCACTTACGACGTCACCGGCAGTTTGATTTCTCTGTGTTCTGAATTGTTCACGTTGGGGATTATCTGGATCAAAATTGAGGCCTAATGACATATCTTTATCATATAGAGACAAAGAGATTGGAATAACCTGACCCGTGTTATCGGTGACAGACACGGAATTAAAAAGTATCCTGCTTCCTCCGACCAGACTAACTGCTGTTATTATCGAATTTTCTTTAATCAGGTAATTTCCTGCTTGAACCGGTTTTGTAACACGAAAGCGTACCTTTCGCCCAGATTTAGCTGTTTGTTTCCCTAAAACCGCAGCTGTTACTAAATTACCTGAAAGCCCACTTTTAGGTAATCCAGCTACTGCATGATGCGTGTTAAATTCTGATATTAATGGAGCTTCATTTAATACTTCATTATTTTCATCCGGTAATTTTTTTGGAAGGGCTTTTCTCTTTGGAATTGACTTGTTTACATATACTATTTTTTCGATTATGGTATCTTTTTTCTGAACCGTAGGAAGTGATGTCTGAATAAGGGTATCGACTTTTTGATTACTTTTTTTTCCGTATTTAATAAGGTCAATTCCCTTAAAGAATTGAAATTTACCCGTTCTGGCATCCATTTCTTCTATTTTGAGACTGTCTCCACTATTGTATAAATTTGTTATTATGGAATCGGCTTCCTTAGTGGCGCTGTATTTTGGGCCTCGTTTATCTTCTTTCGGGTTTAGCCTTATATTTTGATACATGGTCCGATGATCCCCGGTATCTACATACTGGAGCCCCAGCGCAGCTGAAACAAATAAAACGGCAGCTGCTATAATCAAGGTTGTTCTATTCCTTTTTTTTGAGAGAAATTCTTTGATCTTTTCCATTTCACAGCAATTTAGCTTTTGCAATCTTCTTTGATTTCACATTCATGATGACAGCCCTAACACCCTTTTTCTCTCTGATAATGACCTCTAAAAATCCCTTTTTTCCAGGTGAATATAGTGGAACAGCAAAGAGCAGTTCTTCATTAGAAAGTGGTTGAATGGACTCTGGTACGATTTTGGAAATGGGTAGGACTTCCGTATTTTGATTTTCGACGCTATTCCTCTTTTTTGCTTTCCGTTGATCTTTATAGCTCAAAGAGATGAAGTCAATGTGATAAATGACTGTACTGTTATTTTTAAGGTTAAATCTGAAGTAAGAAGCCTCTTTATCATTTCCAACGTTATTGAGAGTCAGGGTAATGTTGTTATTATTTTCATTTGCAATATCGTTTTTACGCTCACTAAGAAATGAAAGCATTTTTTTTTCAATATTCAAGGTATTTTTTCCCTTGTATTTTAGAATATTAGCATCTTCGATAACACCCTCATTTACTTCGTCTTTATCATCCTTTCGAAGATCCCAAAAGGGTTTTTCTGGGCTTTTCTTATATCCGATGAAACCCATAAAAATTTTTCCACCGGTTGACTTCACAAGAAGTGTTGTTGATTTGGCATCCGACTTGGTGGCTTTTAGAAATAGCATGTTCCCGGATTCGGCCACCCCAGTGTACTCAGCATTCCCAAAATTGAATATTTCAATATCATTGTCGAACACCATATAGGTTGTTCCTTCGGTATTAACATACACCGTATCATTTTGGCCGTAAGCAGTTAAACCGGTAATCGTTAGAATTATGGCTAAATATTTCATTCTGTTTTTCTGTTGATCTGATAGTCGATGAAAGAGAAATTGATGATTTGTAGACCATATTTATTGGCAGGGGATCTTTGAACCCTGATTATTTCAAATTTTGCTGCAACAGGGTTTTCAATTAGTTGATCCTGGTATTTAATTGTTTGCCGAGTGTATACCACTCCCTGATACGGTTCTGTCCCAATATTTACTTTTACCGAGTCAATTGCCAGATTTGTCCCAGTGTTATATCTATTATAACCTTCGATAACCTGTTCATCTTTAAATCGTTTGTATATGGCGAGCCAATCCTGAAGATTTATTAAACCTCTTGCCTTCTCAATCCTGGATCTGTAATTCTCTGCATTGTGGGAAAACATTTTGTCCATGAAGTCTTCAACCATATTTTCAGCTTCATAAATGGTAGGGAGATATGCTGTTCTTTGTGCTCCGATAGTTCCCAAATCCGTCGTTACATATACATATTGCATGGATTCCTCTCTAACCAGGTTATAGTAATACAACCAAACGAGATTGATTCCAATGAATCCAATTGTAGCAGCGATTGCTATAATGGACAAAGCATTGAATTTTTTTTCAAAATGATTTACTATCATGATTCCGGCGAATTTGATGGATTATTATTTGCTCCGGATCTACCACCACCCATGAATCTGGCCAAAGCGGGAATCCGTGCCATTCCAGCCAGTAATAGTGTTTGTGCAGTTCTACCTACCGCGCTGGCTACTTCTGATGCGCCTGACGCTTGAATGTAATAACTTGTTAAAACAGGTGTTAGCAGATAACATACAATAAAAACAAACATCACAACTACGAAATCCAGATTACCAATTAATCCACTTGCATCCATTGGCGTTGCAGGATTAGCTGATGCTGAGATGTAGTATGCAATCATCAGACTGTCTAAAATTGCCAATGTCAATGCCCATAGCGAAGTTGACAGCCAAATTCTAAACCAATGCAGAGCTAGACCGCGGAACGCAGGTACGATTGATAGGCTGAGCGCTATCGGTCCTACCAGGTAAAGAAATCCGAGCAAGACCATTCGAATCCGTTCCATAGACAAACGGATTATAAGTGCTAAACCTTCGGCCAGGAACATGGTAAGGCTATCAATTATTGTGCGTTTCATTTTTTGCATCGAACCAAAAATATCCCACCAATATCTACTTTGACCGGTTGAATTATTAAAAGCTACTCTGGTGTCTTTTGAAGCATCCGGATCTGTTATTTTGGTAGTGGGATTTCCACTTTCATCAACATCTTTGTCACTTGCATACTGAATTTCCTTTTTTAAATCGATATCGTTGGTCATTACATTTTTTGATACTTGTGAAAGGACCTCCATTACATTTCTTTTTGGAACCATCTCCTCCAAATATCTGGAAGCCAAAGAGAATGCATCCATCCCTACCATATATCCAGCAACCGTTATCCAGATCAAAATTCCCCTAATTAAACCCCGGACATCGTAGGCTATATCCTTTTCCACTATTAATCCGGTAACCAGACTGTAGGCAACCTGAATAAATAGGAATAGGGGAATAAGAAGCAAACAACTCTTTAATATATTCGGCAAAATTTTTTCTACCTCACTAATGAAGTAGCCAGCAGATTCAGGCAGGTTATTCATATCAGGTTGTTTTGTTTAAGTTTTATAAACTCGTCAATTGCCTTGTGGATATCACCGTGCTTGGCTTGAAGCTCGCGTAACTTATTTCGCTCATCCGGCTCTGAAGTAAGAATTGCTATTAGATGATAATTCGGATAGATCACATATACTTTGCTTATTTCTCCCTGTTTTACAAAAATCTCCCGATAGCCGGGCATCCGTCTCAGGCCCTTTATCTTTTCAACTTCATGGGCGTTAAATGACAGAGGCTGAGAAAACTTATCTATCCCATTTAGGTCTTCATGATGGGACAGAATGTATTTTGTACTGGTATTAACGATGATTGTATTTCCAATACTACTTTTCTCAATCTCATTGAACCCTTGTGTTATTATTCCAATAGATCCTTTCACCTTACGGATCGTTCGGTACATATATTCTATGACCCCTTCCATGGATCCAGAAAGCATAGTCCAGGCTTCGTCAAGCATAATGTATTTTTCAATTTCCGGATACCGGGATAAAACATCCAAAGCAAGCTGCATCAACAACATTGTAACCACCGGGTATAGTACTGGATTTTCCTTTACCCTTTTCAGGTCAAAGCAGATTAGCTTACTATCAGAAAGATTTTCATATTGGGACGAATTGAGCATGTCTCTGTATAGACCAGTTGAAAATGGCTCCATACATATAAGAAAATTATCAAGGTTGAAATTGTCTCCTACTGCCTTAAACTCTTTGGTTTTCTTCAAATCCTTAAAGTATATTTTAAGAAACTCACAAAACCCTGTTAAAGTTGGGACAGGTGCAGGTTGGCTGGAATTGAAAAAATGGTAATAGTTCTCAACAAACCGAAGTAGAAGCGCATTTTCGGCAGGACTTACAATGCCGCCGGTTCCCTTCCAGATTGTGCTTAAAAGTAATGAAATAAAGATTATCCTATCTTTACCATTATCACCTGAAATATCATAAGTATTGTCTACCTCTCTTTCAAAAATAAAGGGGTTGAAATTCAGTGGCTTACTTGGTGAATATTCTCTATAAGTACCATTTAAGGCTGTGATAAGAGATAAATAAGTCCCTCCAACATCCAAAATGATCGTTACTGCTCCCCTTTCAAAACGCTGTAAAGTCATATACCCCATCGTAAGTGATTTCCCACTCCCAGTTGGACCAATTACTATAAAGTTTTTTCCTGCAATATGTTCTTCAAAGGAATTGTAATAGACCGGGTTAAGAAACCTATCCAAAACAAGCTCTTTTCCTTTTTTCGAATTACGATAATAGGTCACATAACTATTGTAGACAGCTGCATTATCACCTGACACAGTAAGCCAGCGATAAATTTGGCCGGAGTTACCAGGTGCTAATGAGAACAGAAGGTTTGTTGTATCAAAAGTTTCAACGTAACATTCTGTTGCATTCATTTTTTTAACAGCAAATGTTGTCTTGTTTATGTAGTCGAGAATTAAATCTTCACGGTTGGTACAGATTATAACGCTTATGTTTATACGAAATACCCCTTTATTTGATTTCCGGACTTCTTCAGTAAATTCTTCTGCTTCTTCAGCATACATTTTGTTTTCCTGGGACGCCAGCCACTGAAGATTATTTATTATTTTCCTTTCAGTATCGTACTTGCCTAGAACTTTCTCATCATTAACTTTTTTTACTGTTACACTTAGTACATGAGGGATTGTTAACCCCATTAAGAGGGGACTGATAAAAGGTACTCTTACACCGAAGTCATTATAGGCAGCGTTTTCAACCTGCGCGGCTTGGCTGCTGATTGTAATGACGTGAAGTTTTTTTTCTCCTACCAAAGCATGATTACTACCCCGGTGTATTTCACGCGTAAAATCAGTTTGTTCCGGATAAAACTCCTGATTGAAATACTTGTAATAAACACTTTCAAGTTCTTCATCTGACAATCTTTTCTGATGTACTTTCCCCGCTTCGAGTTGGTTTTTGAAGGTTAGTGAGTAATCTTCCAGGTTTTTTGCTGTTCGAGTAATTCCTTTGAATGGATTTGATGTTATATTCTTCCCCAAGGAATAAAAAGTATTTGCTGCATTTCTATCAATCTCATTTTCAGGTGCAAAACTTAGGAAATTGTAACATTCGTGATAGTTTTTTTCGATTTTTTCGTCGTAAAAGTCAGCGAGCTTGTCAAAGAAATAGCCATTATATCTTCTTTCAAGATGATCTCTTGTCGGATAATAAAAGTGAAGCGTTTGCAATGCTGCGCCAGTCGGGAGAGTTCTCAAGAATGCAGAATACTGTGCATTAAATGCGTTTATTTCACTTACGCTCCTTTCTTCCCATTCTGGACAATCTACCCTGAAGCCTATCCCTACCCTCCCATCTTGAAAAAATAGTTTCCTGTCTTCCAATGAGAACACTGGAAATAAGTCTGAAAATGTTTTTTTACTCATGTCCTAAACATTTCTGGGAATCCCTCGCTTCCAGTTCGGTTTTTGGAAACGAAGTTTTCTCGGTTGTAAAAGCGAATATGAAATTAGTGATATGATATAAGAAGGATGATTTTTACCTGCACCCCATTTGAGTATATAGATCACCGTTACTAAGAAAGCGATAGGGAATATATTCACCCATGTAGGCACTGGCCACCATATTTTGATTATTCCTAAGGAGACTGCAAAGACAAGTTCAAATGCTAACATATAGCCAAGATTATACATTTCCATGGACAGTATTTTTACTGGCTGTTCCAGTTTCTTTCTAATCTGCATTGCCATAACTACATATCTCCTTGAAATCCTCCCGATCCTCCATCACCCATACTTGTTTTAACATCTTCAACCAGCGTGTTAAATCCGTACCATAGTGCTACTGCAGCAAAAAGCATTATAAGATTTTTTACTGCGTTAGGGCTATTGTTAACAAACCCGGCCACAGTTTTCACCAGACCCCAAATTACTGCAATGATAAAGATCAGATTACCTAAGACAACTGCAAGCTCCTTGAGCTTTGTAAAAGAGCCTTTCAATCCTTGCGCTATTGCCATATCATTAGTGACGAGCATTATTATTGAAAAAACTGCTAACGTCCTGCCATATAGGTATGCGAATTTTTGAAAGCGTTGCATTGAGGGTGTAATCCAAGCAACACACTTGTTTAATTTTGCCTTCATAATCGACTGTTGGTTTAGTTGAAACTTTAATTATTAGCATTGTATTCTTCAATTTGTTTTGAGGCGCTTGAGAAGAGAGCTAATTCTAAATCTTCATTATCGAATAGAGGATGTCTTTTGTCAGTCAGTTTTTTCATAGGGATACGTGCGTTCTTCTTCTCACCAATCAATACACGCTGTTCAGGCGGCTCAGTGGTAGGCTGCATAGCAGCTGCTTGCTTAATTTCTTGGACAGGCTTTTCTGGTAAATTTTCACCTCTCAAAAATCTGAGTATCGCCTGGTCATTCTCTCGCTCACCCTGAATTCTCATTTTCATAACAATCGAGGTTATTCTGGTGTGTAATTTAATAGCCTTAATAAATACAAAAACTATTCATCCTTATTTCTATTCTTGGATTTATGCTTTAAAACTGTGATGCTAAGAATTAAAATTCCTAATAATAAATAGTATAACAGTACCATGTAGAAGCCTGGAGAAATATCCATGAGCAGGCGAATTGTATTATATTTTATCGTCGTTTTCTAATTCCAAAATTCAGAGTTTGAAGACAGTCAGTCAATACGTAGAATGCAGTATTTTTCAAGAAAATGCCTACGTAAAACATACTATTTCTTTCTAAGTACATTTACGTAGGCGCTAAAACTGACTTATTTTGAAGCTTTTTCTTCCTTAAATTCAATTGCTTCTAGCTTTGTTAGTAATTCTACTTTATTAGATACCCCCACCTTAAAAAATATATTTGCTGCATGGGTAGTGATGGTACGTTCAGATCTATTCAGTTCATCAGCGATGGTTTTGTAAGTTTTTCCTTCTCTGATGTAATTAACAACCTCTTTTTCCTTAGTAGTTAAGTTGTAGTTTATAAGGTTCTGTTCAAAAATCTGGTTGTTATCCAGTACATCCCGTGTGGAAAGCTCTTCAAGGCGTAGATGCGAGTCCCGGTCTTTCTTTACACCTTTGCCGATAAAAAGAATTGTGATGACAATGAAGCCGGCGTTTGTTAAGAAAACCTCTTTTACCTGTTCAATTCTAAAAAAAGCGCAAAAAGCAAGAAACGCCCATGGTGTGATTGCTACATAAACTGCAATTACCTCGAAGTAATTTTTGCTCTTAACCTGGCCTCGATACTTCTTTCTTATTTCATTCAGAATGAAGAATAACAGAAATAGCCCATATATAGCGGGTAATATAAGACCATGGTTTATAGAGCTTTCTATATTTCCGGTAATCAGTGTTTCACTTAGAAAGAAAAGAAAAAATGGTACGAGTATCAATAATGGAACTCCATATAACGCGTGCCACCTGAGACCTTTTAGTTCAAAAACCCGATAAAAATAAAAAGGGAAATAGCTGGCCATAACGAATCCTGTACCGTAAGCAAGTCCATACTGAACCGCCAAGGGGATATTGGTAAACCCTGGATCCGGAAAGAGACCGCTAGCAATATTTTTTATTATTAGCAGCCCTAATAAGATCATGTAATATTTTCTGTCGCTATCCATGGGCCTTGATAGAAACAAAATTGTTTGTGAGGTGAACATCAGCAATTCAACTACAATGAATAAGAATGTCACCACATGCATGTCAGTACCTGCGATTCTTCCCATTTAAGCACATTTTAGTAAATACAGATCATAAGTGAAATCTATCTTATTGTAGACTTCAAACCCAAATTTTTTATACCAAGTGATATTCCTGGATACCGAGGTTTCAAGATATATCGGCCGACCACAACCTGTGGCATCTTCCAAGATTTCTGTTAACAATTTACTCCCTTCTCCCCTGCCCTGTTGGTCCTGATCAACTCCTATAAACCAGAGATAGTAAATGTTGGAGTTCGGATAATTTGCATGAATTATTTTCTCTCTTTGGAGGGCTTTTGTGACACCTCCCAGCCCCACGGCATTAAATACAAAATTGATATCGTTTAGAATTGAAGATATAGATAACTTTTTTTTGTCTGGGAAGGACACCAGAGCACAAGCTGTTTCGTTATCGTTTAAGAGAACTTTCCCAGAATGGTAACAAACTTCGAAGCTGTAGTCCATCAGTGCTTCAATCCGTTCTCTTTTTTTACGATCCTGTTTAATTATGTAATTTACACTTGGATTGTTTAGGAACGCGCTAGTTAAAATTCTGATAACCTTAGGTTTGTCAATTTTTTGAGCGTACTTCATAGCAGTAGAAATTAATAATAAATATATTTAGTATTCATTTATACATACGCAAAGTATTCATTATTTTTGAAAAAAATTAAACTACTATGAAAAGAGACTTAAATGAACTGGCTTCTCGCATCAGTTTAGAAGACTTTGCTAAATCGGAGTTTGGTTATAAAACAGATCATGAAAAGACATCCAGACGTTGGCCAACCTTAGTTAAGGATGATGAGCGAATCATTATTGGAAATGGGAAGGACGGAGATTTTTATTATAATGTCAATGATCCAAGTGATAAAGGTAATGCGGTGAAATTTGCGTTCAATCGTTCTAATAACTGGAAGGATACTTTTGAACGAATAGATAAATATTTAGAGCAGCCTCATACAGTATCGCGGGACAATCGAATGATCGAGGTTTCGGAGGATCGCCATATCGCTTTAAGTCGGGATTTTCAATTGAAGGAATTGAAAGACAGAAAATACCTTCATGATCGAGGAATTTCTGATGAAACAATTGATAGCGAGTCTTTTAAAAACAGGGTCTTTAATAAGACATTCGACTTAAAAGAGCATACAAATAAACTGATAGAAGAAAAGTTTCCTTCCGGAGGCTCCAAAGAGCTTCATAATAAAGCTATTGACTTAGCCAATGCCAAAAACTATTCGGGTGATTACATATCAACGATCAAGAGCTTTAATTCTCTGCAGTCCCCTCTAACAGATTCCGAAAAGATTGAAAGATTATCCATTACAAAAGCACATTTTGACAAGTCTGACGATCGTAAGATTGTAAATACTGCATTTCCTTTAAATAGTGAAGATGGAACTATCGGGTTGATTGTAAGGAACAAGAATCTAAAAGAGATTGATGGATTCCGGGACATTGGCCTTTGGAGCTCGTCTCATGTTGAAGCTCCCAAATCCATTATCATCACCGAAAGCCCTATTGACTCATTAAGCCATTATCAGTTGCACAAACCAGAGAAGGCGATCTATTATTCTACTGGAGGAAGCCCTAGCAGCAATCAACCGATTATTTTACAAAATGAAATCTACCAATTAAAACCTGAGAAGGTGGTCTTGGCCAATGATAATGACCTTGGAGGTGTTAAATCCAACATTCAAATTCTGGACAAGTTGGAAGGGAAGAAAAATGATCTAGAAATAGGCCTTGTGACTAATGAAAAGTACAGTGCCTTAGCCATACTTAAAAGCCCAAATATAGATGACGCAGCAGCTCGTCTTGAAAATACTTTAAACCAGGGTGACGACTTTAAAGTAGCACAGGCTAGGAGAACTGGCGATACAACAGCGGAGATACAGTTCCCCAAAAAAATAGAATATTTCCAAAAGATTGAAGAACACTTAATCCGCGAAAAGGGCTTAGAGAATCAAGTAGTTATCCATCGGCCTTTTGGTAAAGATTTTAACGAGGATCTTCAAAATTCACGCCCGTTTAGTCTCATAAAAGAAAAGGGTGACCAAAGGGAATTAATAGGCAAGTACGCTTTGGCTTCTGAGGCGAAAGAAGCTATTGAAAGACAAAACACTCTTGGGAAAGAGGATAGTAATAACAAGTTGTTGCTCGTCACGAGTTACATGGGAAGAGAGATAAGGCTTGCGGAGACTGGTCCGGATAAGAAAATTCAGTTTGATAAAGGATTTGAAAATGATGCGATTACACAAAAAATTGAAGCGGCCAAGTCAAATGTAAAAAATGGAGATATGTTAGTTGTTGATAAACAGGAGAATAACCTGGCAAGAACTGATTATAAGGTAGAAACAGATGGCAAAGGTCATGTGGAAATTAAAAGGGAGACTAATTATGACCAAGAGCAACTAACCCGGCATAGAACAGACGGAAAAGATATTCAAACCAGCATTAATAAAGACGTTAATGAAGCCATAAGTGGTAAAAAAGGGAGTGTAGATCTGGACAATCAACAGTATAAGAAAGACAAAGGTATGGGGTTGTAGAATGGGATATTTTTGGCTTTTGATAAAGATTTTGCCATATTTATACTGCTTAACCCCACTATCATGTTAATAATGAAAGAAATCATTCAGGGAGAAACTTTGACCCAATATATTGATCGCAGAGCAATCAAGCACAAAGCGATATTTCAGGAACTCAACGTCACCAGAGATGGATGGTTTAAAAGAAGGACTAAGTTAAGTCGTTTAACTGTTGGAGAGTTAATCTCCTTGGGCTCAATCCTTTCTTTAACGTCTTTCGAAGTGCTTCAACTAGTTGAAAATGAGATAAAAACCTATATGTCTACTCATTCATCAAATCCTTAATCCTAGCTTGCTCCGCTTTATGATATTCCTGTATCTCTTTTAGGTGGTTTTGATACAGAATATTTATTCCTTCCTGGATAACCGATTTTATGGAGGTATTTAGCCCTCGCGCTATCAATGAAGCTTTTCTGTGCACGGCTTCATCTATTGGTACCGCTTTTTGGGTATTTGAAGCGTATTTTATCTCCTTTTTTGATACTTTTTCTGGGAAAGATTTGGAGGAAGCTACCTTTTCTTTTGGTTTCGATTCTTTTTGTGGACTCGGCGCTTTCTCCTTTTGAACTGGTGATGTCAGCCCAAAACCATTAGTATCAGAAGTAAGATCTAAGTCAAAAGGATCAATATCTGAGTTTTTACCTTTTTTTGAATTTTCCATAGTTCTGATGATTATACCTTTTCAACAAATTCATTAATAAACGGTACCAAATAGGTTTGAACCTTTTCGTTATTGTATTCAGAGTCATTGGTGTTAAAATTATTAAACACCGTAGGAACCTCTCGAATTTCGGTATTGAAGCGGTCAATTTTAAGTCCTTTTATAATCTGCCCCACCTTGTCATTCATCTTTAAACTTGCTCTCTTCTTGTTAGCGAGGCCAAAGATGTTCAATACCAAACCTTTTTTCTCCTTAGCTTCCTGCAACGACTTCAATATTTTGATGAACTCAATGGAAGATGTAAGTTCAGATTCCGATGCTAGTAGTGGTACTATCACTGTCTCAGTAAAGACCAGAATTTTAGAAAGAGTTTCAGCATCATAGCCGGTGGTTGAGCGCGGAATGTCGATGAATATATAATCATATTTTTCGGAAGAATACAAATCCCTCGTTATCTGCTTCACATCGTCAAAGGATGACTGATAAATTTCCAGTTTGAAATCCTTTATGCCTTTACTTTCTTCAAGTTTACGACGCTTAACGATTGTTCCTTGCGCATCGGCATCAATTACGGCAACAGTGTAGTTGTATGGTTCTGATGCCAACAACAACGCTGTTTTTATTGTTAACATTGATTTTCCCACTCCACCTTTCATATTGGCGAAGCTTATGATCTTAGTTGCTTTGTCCATTGTAATTAATAGTTCATTGTGCCGATCAATCTAACAGCATCAATGTAAATGTAATAATCAATATTCTATTATCCTATACTTCTATACATTAATAATATATAGAAGTATAAAAATATATAATGTAATTCGATTTTACCTGGTATGGTTACCTAGTTATTTCGCTTATAATATGTTGGTTTTGGAGATAAATGGATTGCGTGAGTTAATTGAAAAGACGTCCCGATTGTAATTTATATGGATATGCTTTTACCCACCTAGCCCTACGGGTCGGAATGTTTACAAGTGCTCAGAGTAATATTACCTAATGATTTCGCTTA
>Ga0247803_1000300_pt1 | contig 28979 bp, 23 predicted proteins | sample UWRJL014104B1_FD_180928 | JGI IMG/M metagenome (GOLD analysis project Ga0247803, IMG submission 180928) | Plant litter microbial communities from Arlington Agricultural Research Station in Wisconsin, United States - UWRJ-L014-104B-1 | ecosystem: Environmental > Terrestrial > Plant litter >...
TTACTCGACAGAAGTGATTGACGCTTATGCTTCCAAAAACGGCGGTGCTTACCGTGGGCTTGCCAGCGATTACTGGGATTTATTCAAAACAAAAAGAGGTGACTGGAGCAATGAAGACAATGCGGAAATTATCCTGCAAGCTTCTTACGGTAATAATCTTGCCAACGGAAGATATGGCATGCGGACTACTGCTGCATTTACTTGTGATTACACAAATGCTGCCTGGAATCTTCCTTCAAAAACCTGGGAATATGGTCTGAGAAAAGGGACTGGTTTCCTTGCAACGGATTGGGGATATGATGTTTTTACGGATAAAATAAATGATTCAAGGTTTGAAAAGAGCTTTCAGATCGAATATGTGAGTGCGTCCTTCGACAATGCAACTTTAACAGATGGGCCGGGCTTGGCGTACACGAATGCCAACAACAAATCTCTTGCATGGACGGCTGAGGAAGCAGCCTATTTCAATGCAAACATTCAGCCTGAGTATGACCGCACATCGTGGGCAGGCCGCAAAGCAGTGGTGGGACAACGTAAAGTCGGAACGGGCGATCTGGGATTGGTTTTTCTTGAAAATACAAAGGAAACAGCCATCGATTATCTTGCCGCAGTAGCACAGCCCTACGTTCTTTATCCAAGATGGGTGAAAAAAGGGAATGAATATTTTTACAGAAAAACCGGAGCTGACCGTCTGGTTTCCAATACCGGTTTACTCATTGGCCGCACGCTGCGTCCATCTTCGCGCAAGTTTATTGATCCAAACCGTAGCACGGTGGATAACCACTTTGGAACCAGAGATGTTGCTATTTTCCGTTTGGCAGAAACTTATCTGATTCGTGCCGAGGTATTTGGCCGACTTGGAGATTATGGAAATGCGATCAACGACATCAATGTGCTCCGCGCCCGTGCCGCCTACAAAGCGGGAGAAAAACGTGCGGAAGTCATAGCGCGCCTGTATCCGGGTTACGAAAAACTGGACCAATCCGAACGTAAGTTTCCATACGCAGCTCTTGCCGATACTTACAGCAAAATAAAAGTCGATGCATCTTATTGGGACGGTGGATCCGCCAGATCGGTGGCGGAAAATTATCCGCCGGAAGCGAACACGACAGCGAAACGGTTCATCCACTTTATTTACAATGAAATGTCCCGCGAATTTAATTCTGAACAAGTCGTTTACGAAGGCATTCACCATGCCGGAATCCAGTTGGAACGCGTTGTTCATCACAACCAGCTGGCTTCGCCCAAAGCCGGCAACTGGCCGGTTAGCGATAATCCTGTTAATGGCAATGGTCAGAATGGTAACGGAAAAGGGGTTTTCAGTGCAAAAAATACTTTCAAACCTTTTCCTCAGTCCTTCATGAACATGCTGACTGACGAGAACGGGTCGCCTTTGAGTTCAAGTGATAAACTGAAAAATTATCAGAATCCGGGTTATAACTGAGGCTAGGATGGCATGCCAAAAAGTAATTAACTTACCGGTTCAAAAAACGAATAACAGGGTCTGATGTAAAAAGTCAGGCCTATTAATTGGATAGATATGTTGAAGAAAATGAAACTTTTGATTGTCTGTTTGTTCATAACAAGCCATGTTTCGGCTCAAAGCCCGAATATCATATTTATTTTGGGAGATGACCTGGGTTATGGAGATGTGGGCGTTTATGGACAAAAATTAATCCGCACTCCCAACATAGATCAGCTTGCCAGAGAGGGCGTTATTTTTACTGATTTTCATTCCGGCGCACCCGTTTGTTCCCCATCGAGAAGTGTGTTGATGACGGGTCTTCATTCGGGCCACACGACCATTCGTGGCAACATGACCAAGCGAGGAGGGAAACCTGGCAAAAAAGGAGATCAGACCATTTACAGAGCCAATTTAAGTGAGAAAGATTTCACAATCGGGAATTTGTTGCAGCAGTCTGGTTACACAACGGCCATGGCAGGAAAGTGGCATTTGGATGGCTACGATACATTGGCTACACCATATCAGCGAGGATTTGACAACTTTTCGGGCTGGCTGATCAGTTATCCGAAAACGTATGCAAACGGATATTGGCCCACCGAACGCTATGTGAATGGAAATACCAGAACCATTGAAAAGAACGAGAAAGGGAATAAAGGATATTACATGGACCAGATCGCGACAGACGAAGCGATTGCATTTTTGTCCACTCAGAAAAATGCGAAAAAGCCATTTATGCTGATGGTCAATTACAACAATCCGCACTCACCTCTTGATGTGCCGGACGAGTCGGCTTATGCGGACAAGGACTGGCCGAAAGATATGAAAACGTATGCGGCTATGGTTTCAAATCTGGACGGCTCGGTAGGAAAGCTTAAAAAATGTTTAATGGATAACGGTTTGGCTAAAAATACCATTGTCTTTTTCTGTTCCGACAATGGGCCAAGGTCTGAACCAACCAGACAATTAAGTGCAGTTGCAGAATTTTTCAATTCCAACGGAGACTTAAAAGGTTATAAGAGAGATATGTACGAAGGAGGAATCCGGGTGCCGATGATCGTCTGGGCACCTGGTATTGTGGAAGCTGGAAACGTGAATGCAGCCCCGGCATATTTTGCCGACATCATGCCGACGTTTGCTGATATTGCTGAATCCAAAGTAAAATATACTTCCGATGGGACGAGTATCTACACTTTGGCAAAAGGGAAAAAAACGACAAAGCCAAGATTTTTGTACTGGGAATTTTTTGAAAACGGTTTTGAACAGGCTGTGCGATATGGTCAGTGGAAAGCAATAAAGAGGGATGGTAAAATTGAACTCTACGACCTGGAAACTGATCTGGGTGAAACAAAGGATGTGTCGGTCCAAAATAAAAAAATCGTTCAAAAAATCGAAGCATATTTAATCACAGCCCGCACAGAATCCGAATTCTGGCCGGTGGATTGAATGGCAAAAAATGATTACGGATCGGGAAAATCTTCTGAAAAACGTATTCCCGATCTGTTTTTATGTGAATACCACACAAAGAAAGATGATTCAATTTGACTTTTGAGACGTACATTTGTCCCCCTTCCAAACCTATTTATTCAAAGTTAATTCCAGGCATAATATTGGTGGGCGGAACAAAAGGACTTTTAACTGTTGAAAAATGGATTTTACAATTGAACAGAATGATGTGATCAGTATGCTCATGTCCATTCTTTGTGGCGGAATCATCGGATTTGAAAGAGAGTATAAAAACAAATCTGCCGGATTCAGAACAATTGTGCTTATTACGCTTGGCTCTACCATTTTCACGATTGTTTCCCGTCACGGCACCGGGACTGATGACCGTATTTCGGCAAATATTATTACGGGAATAGGATTTATTGGTGCAGGCGTTATTTTTAAAGATCAGTTTTCGGTCTGGGGGTTGACAACGGCGGCCGTGATATGGACGTCCGCTGCAATCGGTATGACCACCGGTATTGGCTACCATGCACTTGCCTTTGTTTTTACAATCATTACACTGATCATTCTATTGATGGTCAGCAGAATAGAACGATTGATCGGAACCTTGCAACGGCAAAAGTTGCTGACTGTCACTTTCAGAAACCCCGACTTTGCACAAATCAGGTCGTTAGAGGATAAGCTGAGCAGTATTGAAATCAAAATGGAGCAGGTTCAGGTCAGTAAAGATGAAGACCGGCTTTCCGTGATCTGGCAGATTTCCGGCAAAAAAAGATACTTATTAACCCTGAATGAAACTTTGGCCAATACTCCTGAAATAATCAGCTTTAAGTAGATAACATGATTTGGAACAAAAAACTCTTTCTCCTCATTTTTCCATTCCTTTTGTGGTTTAACCCCTGCGCTGCGCAGCAGAAATACGAGCGGGAATATTCCATTAAAGCCAGTGCCGTGCCAAAAAAAGCCGTAGAATTCATTAATTCAGTTTTTAAAAATGAAAAAATCCGTTGGTATGGTGAAGAAAGTCTGACAGCGACGACAATAGAAGCCAAACTGAAAAGTGGTGGTAAAAGTTACAGCATTGAATTTGATAAATCAGGTGAAATTCAGGATGTTGAGATGCTTATTGCTTTCAAGGATATTTCTACTGGTACCAGAAAAGCGATAGAGCGAAATTTAGGAGACAAGTTCAAAAGTTATAAAATAAGGAAAGTACAGCGGCAATGGAGTGGGAGCGAGGGTGATTTAAAACAGGCATTGAAGTCTGGCAATCCTTCCAAATCCGTTGTAACGAGGTACGAATTGGTACTAAAAGGCAGGAAGAAAAGTGTAACCAATTACTATGAAGTGCTTTTCGGAAGCAAAGGTGCCATTGTAAGTATAAGTGAGATTGTGCAACGAAATTCCGATAACCTGATTTACTGATGATCAAATTTCTGTTCGTTGCTTTTCCCCTGTTTTGCATTCCGCTGCTGGTATTCCCTCAGGCCAGTTATAGGGCTGGCACACTTCCCCAGGTCAATGTGAACTTTTCCATTAACAAGAATTTCAAACTGAACACGAAACTGGAATCCCGTCAGATTTTTTCGGAAAGGGAACCCGATAAACCGGTTTCCAATCAACTCCGGTACGAAAGAACTGACCTGGCAATGGTGCTTACCAAAAAAATATCGGCCGATAATACCGCGGGTGCAGGTTACCTGATCCGGTTGGAAGATGGCCGGTTTGCCCATCGCCTGATCCAGCAGTTCAGCAATGTAAGAAAACTGGAAATGCTGAGAATTGCGCATCGGATCGTGGCAGATGAAACCTTTCGAAGCAATGATCCGGCCGAATTCAGGCTTCGTTACCGTCTGGGCGTTGAGAAACCTCTGAATGGACGGGACATTGACCCAAAAGAGTTTTATGCAAAATTGAATAATGAGTACCTGGGAATTGTGGCCGACAGCCGGGCCGACATGGAAATCAGGGCATCTTTGGCGCTTGGCTACAATGCAACGGACAATAACAAAATAGAACTGGGGGTGGAATATCGCGTGAATGAATTCAATGCCAACGTACAGGCCCAGCAGTTTTGGCTGACACTGGGCTGGTTTATCGGTATCTGATTCTCGTGGCAACAGGCACTGCATTAAAAAAGGAAGGACCAGCGCGTTGGGCACTGGTCCTTCCTTTTTAACGAATCAAAATCCTCTATTGAGCCGTTTCCTGTTCCATCAGCTGAACCTCTACGTGGAGTGATTCCAGTGTTGCGTTTCCATACTGTGTAACCATTGCCACATCTGCTGCATCGCGTCCATGGGCAATTTCAATACGGTATCCTTCGGTATTTTCCTGAACTGCGTCAAATGTATACCATTCGCCGCCAATAAAGACTTCAAACCAGGCATGAAGATCCATCTCCTGAAGTTTGTCCAGATATCCAACGGTCATTCTTGCGGGTATGCATAAACTTCTGCAAAGCGATATGGCAAGATGCGTAAAGTCACGGCAAACACCTATTCGGTTTCTGGCTGTGTCCAGAGCGGTAGTGGTTGCGTCACTCACACCATACTGGTATTTCACATTCTGATGAATCCACTTTCTTATTTCTTCGACCTGATCATATCCAGGTACGAAATTGCCTGCTATCTGCATTGCAAGGGACGCAATTTCCTGTAAATCGGATTGACAATAGCGGCTTGGAAGGATATAATGCATGACTTCGTCTGGTAAATCACCTACCATCACATACGCCGGCACCGGCGAAGGGATGGGTTTGGTTACACTTACCTGGGCAAAAACTTCCGTTGTAATTGTAATCTGTCCAACAGGCAAAACGGCGCGCTGGCAGGGATTTCCGTATAGATCGGTATATTCTGTAAAAGGTATAGATGGCGTAATTTCAAAACCTTCCTGTATAACAGACTGGTTGTCCTGGCGGCGTGGCCTCAACATGGTGGTAACATTTGTAGGAGTATAAACGCTGTAAGTAATTACACTCCGTCCTTTCATTTTCATAAAATATCTGTTTTATTATTTGTGTATAAAAGTGATGATAAAAAATACATGCCATTCACTTTTGCGGAAATATACCAATAAATATGTTTATAAAATTTTTGCCGTTAAGTAAGTATTTCTATATTAAATAGAAATTTATTAATAATATTGTTCGGTTTACATCATGTTGTTTTTGTAGAATTCTACACTTCAACAAATTTAGGTTTAAGGTTTTTCCACTCGTATTACTCAACTTCTTGAGCATCCAAAGTTTTAACGGAAGGCATTTCAGATATTTTGATAAACACTTTCTGATTGACCGATATCCGGATTTTTCCTCGTACTCCATTTCCTATCATTCACATAAACAGTTTTTTTCATGGCAGAACCATTTTTATCAGAAATCAGGATGGTGAGTTTCCCGTTTGCACCCAAAGGATGGGCGCTTGCCAACGGACAAACACTTCCAATCAATCAGAATCAGGCATTATTTTCCTTATTGGGAACGACATTCGGTGGAAACGGTCAGACGACCTTCGCATTGCCTAATTACATGTCAAGGGTTCCGATGCATGTAGGTAACCGCCATGTACTTGGTGAAAGTGCTGGTGAGCCGGCGCATACACTTACAGCCAATGAACTTCCCAGGCACAGCCACACGGTGCAGGCAGTGGATACGGGCAGCGCGACCGCGAATGTAAATACGCCGGTTAATAACTTTTTCTCCAACTCGCAGCCGGGAAACCTCTATCAGAATAGCGGAGGTAGCATTGTTGCATTAAAAGATGGGGCAATATCCAACACGGGCGGCAGCCAGGCCCATCAAAATATGCAGCCTTATCTTACCATTAATTTCTGCGTGGCGCTCCAGGGTATTTTTCCGAGCCGAAATTGAGATTTGTTCAGGATACTTTTCTAATATATTAATCCTAAAATAAATGGCACAACCTTATGTAGGAGAAATCCGAATGTTTGCAGGTAACTTTCAGCCAGCCGGGTGGCTGTTCTGCGAAGGCCAGTTACTCCCGATCTCGGAAAATGAAGTGCTTTTTAATTTGATTGGCACTACTTACGGAGGAGATGGCGAGTCCGTTTTTGCATTACCCGACTTACGTGGCCGGGTTCCCGTTCACCAGGGAAATGGCAGAATACTTTCCGAAATGGGCGGAGCAGAATCGGTTACGCTGAGAGTTGAAGAAATTCCGTCACATACTCATGTGTTTGTCGCGAGCAGCAACATTGCCAACGTTCCCAGTCCTGAAAACGCGGTCCTGGGAGTTTCTACCAAGGCGAATATCTTTTTTTCCGACCCGCCGAAGACGACAATGAATGCCAATAGCCTGACTCCGGCCGGAGGTCACGAAGCCCACAATAACTTTCAACCCTATCTGTGTGTGAATTTTATTATCTCCTTGTTCGGGATATTTCCATCGCCCACTTAGTTGTTTTTCATTTTATATAATGTGGTAAAAATATTAATTTAATCATGGATTATGGACCCTTTTGTAGCTGAAATAAGAATTTTCCCTTTCAATTTTGCACCCAAAGGATGGGCATGGTGCGATGGGCAGCTCATGCCATTATCGCAAAATACAGCGTTGTTTTCCTTACTGGGAACCACTTACGGCGGGAATGGCAAAAACAATTTTGCATTGCCTGATTTGCAGGGCAGAGTACCGATGCATCCTGGTCAGGGCCCCGGGCTTTCACTTCACGATCTTGGCGAAACGGGTGGAACTGATACCGTTAGCTTGCTATTTAACGAAATGGCGGAACATAAACACAATGTAGGTGCTGTACGTGAGCCGGGAGAAGTCAAATCGCCTGCCGGTAATTCCATTGCTATTTCACAGGAAGGCAATGTTTATATAGCTGGTACGCCAAATAAGAAGATGAATCCTCAGATGCTGTCCCCTGTCGGAGGAGATATACCGCATAACAATTTACAGCCTTATCTGGTGTCGTATTTTTGTATCGCGCTGCAAGGCGTTTACCCTCCGCGGTGGTAGCAAATTAAACCGTTTTATAAATCTGCCAATGAAATGAAATTAATCCTGACAAACCCTGCGATCAGTTTGAGGGCAATGGATCAAACCGACATGGCGTCGTTGCTCGAAATATATGGAAGCACCCGTGAGCAGGAAATGAAAAGGGTTCCCGACTGGTCTGATGAAATGAAACGTGAGTTCATTGCCAGCCAGTTTCAGGCTCAGCATGAATATTATCAGAAGAACTATCCGCAAGGTGATTTTTGGATTATTGAGTCGGACAAAAAGAAAATTGGCAGATTATATGTGCATGAAAATTTTCGAAATCAGGGTGTACGGATCATTGACATTACCCTTTTGCCGGCATACAGGAATCGGGGTATCGGCAATGGGATTTTAAAAGATCTCATGGACAAATCTGCCGCGCTTAACCGGCCGCTGAGCATTCATGTGGAGAGTTTTAATCCCGCTCAAAATCTGTACACCCGTTTGGGATTTAAAAAAATAAGTGAAACAAATGGCGTTTATCATTTAATGGAATGGAACAATACAATTTGAGCAATATTTCTGCCAAAGAATTTAACGCTTTTCTGAACCAGGCCATGCTGATTCATTTCGATGAAGGAAACCAGGTCCCGTCGTCGGTTATCAGGGTTACGGAGCTGGAAAGCTATTCTCCTTTGGAACGCGGGCCTTTTTCGGTGGAGTTTCAGACCACCGGGGATGAAACATATCGTCCACAAGGCATTTATAAAATTAATCATCCTGAAATAAAGGATTTGAACGTGTTTTTGGTCCCGGTTGGAAAGGATGTAAACGGGATGAAGTACGAGGCAGTTTTTTCCTGACGCTACCGTCAGTTCTGGATTACTGATGTAGCTGACTTAACAGTAATTTCACCAATCACATGAAGAACTTCTATTTATTTATTGCAGGGATCGCGTTGCTCGCGTCCGGTATACAGTTCGTCAGTAATTTTTCCGGGGATGATGTTTCCAAAAACGAATTTTCATTAAAAAAAACAGAAACCTCCCACGCTCCCGAAATACAGAAAATCCCATATTTGCCATTAAACAAAACAGGAGCAGGAGGCCGGTTTCTGGTTCCTGCCATTACAGCCACCAATACCTATCTGTTAACCAGCGACACTGGGTTGAGCGGCGCTTCTGCCGGTGACGAACTTGAATATACGGTCACCATTTCCAATAGCGGAACAGATGCTTCGGCAGTTGTATTTACGGATCAGATTGACCTGAATACGACTCTCGTTGCTGGTTCTGTAAAGGTGAGTCCCATTGCTCAAAATGATTCATATACTACAATTGGTAACGTCGGATTGAATATTGCCGCAGTAAATGGTGTGCTTGCAAATGATTTAAGTCCGAACAATGCGACGTTGAGTGTCGCAGGCCCTGCATCCATTGCAACCACTCAGGGCGGGACAGTGACAATGAATTTAACCACCGGCGGATTTACCTATGAACCAGCAGCCGGATTTATCGGCGCAGATTCTTTCACATACACCTTGGAAAATGGTTCCGGACTGACTACCACTGGCACGGTAACAGTCACTTTAACCGGAGCAATCTGGTTTATCAATGCCGGGGCCAGCGCCAGCGGGGCCAATGGAACGCTTGCAAAACCTTTTACCTCCATCTCAAGCTTTCAGGCAATTAACGACAATGGCGCGCTGCACCCCAAAACAGGACATTCGATCTTTGTTTATACAGGAAATTATACAGGAAATATTACGTTGCTGGCACAGCAAAAGTTGATCGGGCAGGGTGCGGGAGAATCCTTACTCGTCATCAGTGGATTGGCGGCGCCGAATGGTGCAAATCTTCTTCCTGCCACAGGAGGCACAAGGCCGGCTTTAACGACTTCCGGTGGAACCGTCAATGCAATTAATGTGGGCACAAACAATACGGTTCGCGGACTGAATGTCGGCAATACATCCGGGACCAAACTGACTGGTTCTTTAACAGGAACACTTACGATCAAAGAAGTCGCTCTGACGGGAACGGGTAGGGCTATTGACCTGAGCAATGGGACGTTGGCGGCTGAATTTTCAGAAGTGTCTTCCACCATTCCTTCCGGATCAACTCCTTTTAACATTTCAAATAGTGCCGGATCTTTGAAGATTGTGACAGGAACCATTGCCGCTACGGGAGCAACTGCAATTCAGATTGCCGGGAATTCACTGGCTTTGGACGTGATTTTTGTTTCGGTTTCCAGTTCGGGAGCTTCCAAAGGAGTTTCAGTTTCCGGTACAACAGGCACATTTCAGATAAACGGCACCGGTACAACGGTTGGTTCAGGAGGTACGATCCAGAACATTACAGGTCGTGGAATGGAGTTTATTAATTCGGCAGGAATAACACTAAAAAATATAAATCTGATCAATGCGAATACGGCCGAGGGAACATTGCCGGCAGCAACCGACAATTCGAACAGTAATGCGGCATTTCATGCCAATACGGTAGCTGGTTTAGCTATGGATCGGGTAGCCATAAGCGGAACCGTCGTTCAGGAGGGGATAAACCTGAGGGGGGTTAGTGATTTTAATTTTACCAATGGCTCGGTAGGAGCTTCCGGAAGTGCCACGCAGAGTGAGGAAGGTTGTATCTACGCCGTGAACACATCTGGCACCTGCACCATCACCAATTCCACTTTTACAAATCCGGGCGGAAGGGTTGCTTATTTTACCAATAACAATACAAATTTAACGCTTCTGACGGTCGATAATTCCACATTTAAAGATGCTGTGAACGGTCCGGGAATTCAGATGGAAGGTCGTGGAACGTCGCAAATGAAGTTAAAAGTGCAGAACAATTGTCAGTTTTTAAGGTGCAGAACAACCGGTTTGGAAGTGTATGCAAACAATACATCTTCCATCCAGGCGGATATTAAGAATTGTAATATTGACAATGGTGGTGTTGAAGTCGGAAACGGCGTTGATATCGCCGCGGCTAACACCGCAACAGTTAAGTTTAATGTTCTGAACAATACCACCAATTCTAACAATGGTCCGGCCATTAATTTTCTTGCATTTGAAAATGGATACCTTGAAGGCAATGTGACAGGAAATACAATAACCAAAAACGGCGGCGGAGGATCCGGCATCGCCTTTTCTTCGGAAGGCGCCAGTGCACATGGTGTGGTTAAAATTGACAATAATACGCTCAATGGTTATCATTCAGGTTCCGGGATCAACATCATGGCAATTTCCACGGCCAGTGCCAGGAACGATCTGACCATTGATAACAATACCATCAGGATGGCGGACCCGGGTTCACTTTATGGCATTGATCTCAATACAGTAGGTAGTGTGGTAGGAAACAATGCCAGGATTTGTGGTAACCTGACCAACAACAAAGTAACCATGGCAAGCTCAACACTTGATGCGTTAAGAGCGCGGTCGGGACTTGCTACAACGCAAATACTAATGCAGGGAACCGGCGGGACGGTCATTGACGTGTGGAACAACAATGGTAACACACCCCCTGGCAGCGCCAATGAAAGCGGTGGCGGACCTTTTCTTTTTGGTCAAACCTGCGCTGTGCCAAACGTTCCTGCGCTGCGGGTTGCTGCTTCGGAAGAAAGTACCGTCGGAAATATGGCGAACGCCATTGTTGTGGATTCCGTGAAAATCATCCAGGAGAAATTTCCACCGGTTAAAAAAGTCCGGGCAGTTCAGAAAAGTCCTGCAGCCAACCTTCCCGATGAAAGGACAGAAACGACTCAGTCTGGTGAAACAGTGACGGTGAACGGAGCCGGAAGCGGGTTTTCATTACCTGCAAACAAATCGGTCATCATAAAGTTCCGGGTCATAATTAACAGCAATATCCCGGTTTCCACTTGCCAGGTTTCCAATCAGGGCAGCGTTTCCGGAACCGGCTTTACTACGGTTTTGACCGATAATCCTAACGTAGCCGGAGCCAGTAACCCCACCGTAACCACGGTCGTTTCGGCACCGGTAATTAATTTTTGTCCGGGTGATCTGGTCGTAAACCCTGATGCCGGAACCTGTACGTCAACCAGAACATTAGCCGCAACCGCTCAGGGATGTCCCTCACCGGTACTGACATACCGTGTGGGTGCGAATGTGATCACTTTTCCCTATGTCTTTCCATCGGGAGCGACAACCGTGCTGGTCACTGCCGCAAACGGGGTTGGGGCCAATGCAACCTGCTCATTTACAGTGACGGTAACGCCAACTCCGGCACCCATTATCTCCAATGATCCCGACGCCCAAACGATATGTGCGGGCGGAAATACTTCCTTTACGGTCGAGACCACCCAGGCTGGCGTAACTTATCAGTGGCAGAAAAAACCGTTTGGCGGAGCATTTGCCAATATAAATTCGGCCGTAAATGCTACTGCAATTGCGGCTACATTATCGCTGACGAACGTTCCGGCGGCGGATGATAAATCGGAATATCGTTGTGTGATTTCAAATCCCTGTACAAACAGTACATCCGCGGCAGCATTGCTTACGGTAAACCAAATTACAGCGTCCAGCCTGACGGGCTCGACGGTTGTAAACCAGGGTGCAGCAAACCCTTCGGTGACATTTGGGGCCACAGGCGGCACTTTGCCTTACACTTTTAACTACAAGATTAATAATGGAAGCCAACTGAACGTAACCACCGCAACCGCTCAGACTACGGCGAACGTTACGCAGTCCACTTCAAATGTGGGTATTTTTTCTTATCAGCTTGTAAATGTGACGGATGCCCAGGGCTGCGTTTTAACGCCTTCTTTGGTACAGACTGCCGTAATAACTGTGGCAAATAATCTGGTTGCCACGATTTCGGGAGGTGCAAGTGTTTGCAAAAATGCTGTATCGCCTCAGGTGACCTTTACCGCCACGAACGGCATTGCTCCTTTCACTTTTACATATAAAATAGGCAGTGGGCCAAATGTTCAGGCTACTACGACGGGCAGCAATACCACGGCAAGCGTTGCAGTTCCGACAGCGGCAACCGGCACTTTTGTTTACGAACTTGTCAGCGTTAGCGGATCCGGTGGCGCTGCAACGCCTGTCGCCGGACAAACAGCAACCGTTGTAATAAACGACATACCCACCATTGCACTGGCCGGCGCTGGGTATCAATGTTCGGTCAACGAGGAAACTTATACTGTTTTCTTTGCCGCATCGGTGGGAGCAGTTGTCACTTCCGACAAGGGAACTGTCGTAGGAAACACGGTGATCAATGTTCCAACGAACGAAACAGTCATGATCACAGCGACTTTGGGCACATGCACCGCTCAATTATCAGCCTTTAAAAACTGCTCATTACCAGTTACACTGATTAATTTTACGGCAGAAAGAGCAGAGAATACGATTGTGCTAAAATGGAAAACCAGCGCTGAACAAAACAGTGAAAAGTTCGAAATTGAACGCAGTACGAATGGAAAGAGCTGGAAAGTGATTGGACGGCAGAAATCCACAGGTGAAAGTGCTTCCGTTGCCAATTATTCTTTTACCGACGCAGAACCTGTTACGGGAGAAAATCTGTATCGCCTGAAAATGGTCGATCTTGACCAGACATTCGCTTACAGCCGCATTGTAAATATTCATTTCAATTCGGCTTTGAAATCTGAATTTTACCCCAATCCGGTCTCGGAGCTGCTGACTTTAAAAAGCACTGACTGGAATCAGGTTTCATCCGTTGAAATGTACGACATTCAGGGGAGGCTGGTTTACAAATCCGGTAAAAGCATTTCAAAAACCATTTCTGTTAAAACGTTTCCGGTTGGGATGTATGTGCTTTCCATTAGCAGTAAGGATGGTTCTGTGGAAAATAAAAAAGTGCTGATAAACCGTTAACGTTATTTGGGAATGGTACTGGTTCAGAATCAGATAGCCAATGAGGCGAAGTGTTTTCCTTCGCCTCATTAAATGCATGATGTAACCCTAATAAGACTAAATGTGATTTAAAATCATATTAAAATCGGTCAGCGACCCGCAACAGTTGTTTTTCAATTATCAACATCCGCTACAAGCGCGGGCATTATACCGGAATACACCTGAAAACAGCTACTCAATCCACAATCTGAACACCTTCCAAAATATAGTTCAAATGCGCAATGTCAGCACGATTTAAACGTAATTTTCCTCTTACATTCCTGATTTCATCCGTTTTGAATCTTTGACGTTTGTTGAGAAGCTGTAATTCGATAATGGATTCCGGACCTGAGCCGCCGCAAAAAAAGCAAGCGGCCATGGGTTGAGAGGAAATAAAATAGATGTTTTCATCAACGGGAATCATGTAACCTCTGATCTGTACTTCCTTGCCTTCCAATGACTTCACCGCCGGACCGAACGTTGGATACAAAAAGTACATGCTCACTTCCTTATTCAGCTTTCGGGCGAAACTGACGTCGGTAAGCCTTTTCCAGTCTATCTTAACTGGCGTCAACATTTCGGGCATTTCTAGCCTATAAAGAAGCAATATGGATAACGCAATCGTTTTCATCTGGAAGAATTTAATTTGATACAACCTTTATTTTATCTACTTCCTTTGCCATCTCTTCAATCGCCTTTTTCGCACTGCGCTGATATTCCAGCATCGATTCATCGGTCATTCGGGGAGCGTGTTTTTGCGCGTGATGACCGTCATGATGTGTGTGTTCGAAGCCTGGCACTTCGCTCACTCCATCTTCCCACAACTTCATCAACACAAGCAGGCTATCCGTTTTGGCCATGACAATTGTATCATTTTCTTCGACAGCTTTGGATTTTAGCACTACCAGTTCTTTCTGTAAATTCTCCTGAATGGCCATTGATTCCAGATGAAGCTCATTGGCTTGAATCAAAGCCCCCGATTTCTCTTCCCCGCCGTGGCAACCACACAACATCATGTGCAGGCAGGCGAATAATTTAGAACTCATTTTCATTGTATAGAAACTTTTATATTTGCAACAATGTTGCAAATATCACAAAAAGATTGAATCATTAATATTTTTTTCCTTTTCTTTTATGATTGCCAAATCCGTTTTCTCAGTACCCGTCGCCATTTTATTGAGTGTGCTGCACGCCGCATGCTGCATACTCCCATTGTTGAGCGTGGCTGCCAGTTTTACCTCGTTTTTGAATTACTTCGTGACATACAAATCCGTATTTCTGGTCATCCAGTTGATTGTACTTGGCTTTATTTTTGTAAAACTGGTCAGACATTATCTGGTCAAAAATCAGTTTCATAGTAAAATGGAGAAGATTTCTTACCACATCAGTTTAATAATCACCGTCGCTGGTTTGCTGATCGGATATTTTGAACCTTTTAAAACAGAAAATCAAAAAATTGCCCAGCAGCAGTTTGCGTTTTTCAAGGCTCACCGCCAGCTCAGATTCGAGTTGTCAGGTAATTATGATGATCAAAAACTGAGAAGTGACCTGGCAGGCATGCGAGGAGTAAAACCAAACAGAATCCGGATCGCAAAGGCGTCCATAGAAGTGACTTACAGAAATGATCAAACTTCCGGAACTGAAATTCTAAAAAAAATAAAGGAGAAAGGATATCTGATTTCAAATTAGAATCTGTACTATAAATTATATTGTAATTTGTTTATAATCAATTATTTAAATAGAATTATTGCGCTGGCTGACTGACCATGATCAAAATACAGGTTCACATTTGAGCGGTTGTAATGATAATAATTTTATAAATATTGTGATTTGCAGGTTGTTTGTGTTTATTTGGAGTTCTAATTGTCAAGACCTCATGAATTTATCATCCCAGTTACAGGGAGCTTCCGATGATAGGATGATCTGGCAGCGGTTTCTCGCTGGCGATGTGGACGCTTTTGATAAATTAATGTCTTCCAATTTTCGCTCCTTATTTCATTATGGCAGTAAATTTTCCAAAGACAAAGAGTTTGTCAAGGACTGTATTCAGGATTTATTTTTAATTCTTTGGGAACGGCGCGAAAATCTGAGTAGTGACATCGTCGTGAAAACCTACATGATGGCTTCTCTCCGCAGGCTGATGCACCGGAATATTTCGTCGAAATCCCGCCTGTTCGACGAGTCTTCTGAAAGCCGTGAAGGTGCATTTGAAATTGAATTTTCCGTAGAACAGGAATATATTGAAAATGAGTCTACGCTGGTCTTGACACAGAAAGTAAAAAAGATGCTGGACGAACTTCCCCGGCGTCAAAAAGAAGTAATTTATCTGAAATTTTTTCAGGAACTGGATCGAAACCAGATTTCGGAAATTATGGAAGTATCTCCTCAAACGGTTTCAAATCTCCTTCAAATCGCAATAAAACAATTGCGTAACTACTGGATCGCAGAATTTCTAATATTGTTTCTGATTCATTTATTTATATAAAAATAGATCATTGTGCAATCGCGAATGCTCTTTTTTATTTTTTTGAAAATAATGTGGAAATCGTTGGTATGTGTGATGCGTTTGTGTCTATCTCTGTTTAGACACACAAATCTTGTATGGATCAATATAAAAATTTTAAGGTTGAAGACTTTGTTTGGGATACATTTTTCAGGCAGTGGGTGCTGACACCAACCCGGGAATCGGATTTGGAATGGAAAAAATGGGTGTCACAAAATCCGGAGATTTCTTCCATCATTCATCAATCCAAACAGATTGTTTTATCCTTAAAAATATCCGATTCTGACATCACGCAGCAGGAAATTGAAATACTGGTGGGCCAGACAAAGGCCAGGATCAGTAAACAGACTGAGCAGAAAATAGCCACGGAAAAGATTTCATCGCTGCATTTTTATAAAAAACACTGGTTACAGTTTGCTGCTTCGGTTGTGCTTTTGGTTATCGCCGGATTGTGGTTGAAATCATACGATACGTCCAAAACTGCTGTCGGTTCAAAAATTCAGTCTTTTTTATCAAAGGAGCAAAAAATCAATTTAATCGAAAAAGTCAATTCGGGATTCGCGCCCATGGTTGTTGTGCTTGACGATAGCAGTCGAATCACGCTTACGCCCGGTAGCAAAATCAGTTATCCGGAAGAATTCCTGAATTCCAGGCGCGAGGTTTCCTTAAATGGAGAGGCGTTTTTTCAAATTTCGAAAGATCCCGAACGTCCGTTTTTTGTTTATGCCAATGAGTTGATTACAAAAGTATTGGGAACAAGCTTTACCATTAAAGCATACGACTCGTCCAGAGAAGTGACCGTGGAAGTGAAAACCGGAAGAGTTTCCGTTTTTGCCAAATCGGATCCTAAATTAATTGCAAGAACAGGTGACAGGGAACTGGACGGCATCATATTGTCGCCAAATCAAAAAATAATATTTGAACGTGATGCGGCGAGAATGGTAAAAACACTGGTAGAAAAACCTCAGATCGTGGTTCCAAAATCACAGATTCCACAATTTCAATTTGAAGATACTCCTGCCAGTGAGGCATTTGCATCGATTGGAAAAGCATACGGAATTGACATACTCTTTGACGAAGATCTTTTGAGCGGTTGCCCGTTAACCGCTGCTCTGGACAGTCAAACACTACACGAAAAATTATCAATCATCTGCACCGCAGTAGAAGCCAGTTACGAAATTCTGGACGGACAAATCATTATTCATAGCAAGGGATGCCGGAATTGAGGAGAGAGGAAGAAAAATTAAGAATGAAGAATAAAAAATGAAATTAGCCTGGAAGGCTTCTATTGCTTAACTCAGGGTAGCGCCCTGGATGAACCAGAAAATTAAACCAAATCCTAAACCCTTAACTATACGATACAAAAACCTTAAACCAAATCCAAAAAAAGAGTCGGCAATGTTCCCGCATCACCGACTCCCATGTTTATTCACCCCATGATTGACGTCATTTTCCTCCTTTCGGAGGCGGGGTCTGTTTTGCCAACTTTTCAATTTTAACAAAACAATCAAATCTATGAAAAAACCTTTAAAGTACCGCAAGGTATTACTGTGGACTATGCGAATAACAGCTACCCAACTCATGTTTGCCCTTTGGTTTTTAGGGACTGGTTATGCAAGAGAAGGCAGTGCCCAGTCTCTGCTGAGTCAGAAAATTTCCATTATTGCCAATGGAAGTGAAGTGAAAAAGGTGTTAAATCAGGTAGAAAAACAGGTTGACGTACGGTTCGTTTTTAGCTCCAAACTCATTAAGTCTGCCAGAAAGGTTACGGTGTCTGTAAAAGACAGGCCGTTAAACGAAGTTCTTGACAACATACTAATGCCTCTTGGTTTGCAATATGAAGTGTCAGGAAAAATTATCATTCTGAAAAGGATTGTGAATCTGCCGGAAGCATCCGCGCCAGCGAATTCGCCAAAGAAAAATATTTCAGGTAAAGTACTGGACGATGCAGGACTCGAATTACCCGGCGTCAGTGTAGTCGTGAAAGGAACGCAAACGGGTACCACCACCGATGCAGCAGGCGCATTTCAGCTGAATGTACCCGATGCAAATGTCGGTCAGGCAGTTCTGGTTTTTAGTTTTGTCGGTTATAAAACACAGGAACTTACGCTTGGAAATCAGTCGACCCTGGATATCAAAATGATTTCCGAAGATAAATCCCTGAAAGAACTGGTTGTGGTGGGTTATGGAACAGTGAAGAAAAAAGATCTGACCGGCGCAGTTTCAACCGTGCAGGGCGACTTGATCACCAATCGCAAAACGACACAAATATCTCAGGCGCTACAAGGTGCAATGCCGGGCGTAATGGTTACGCGGAGTAACAGCGCGCCTGGTGCTACGGCACAAATTCGCGTGAGGGGTATCACCACAATTAATGACGCCGGAGCCAATCCGCTGATCATTCTGGATGGCGTGCCGGTGGATGACATCAACTCGATCAATCCCAATGATGTGGATAATATTTCGGTACTGAAAGACGCAGCTTCTGCTTCCATTTACGGATCGAGAGCAGCAGCGGGTGTTATTCTGGTCACGACCAAACGTGCGAAAGAAGGGCAGCTGAACCTGGACTATACTTTTGAATATGGTTTGGAAAAAGCAACGAGATTGCCGACTTATGTGGGTGCGACGCGTTATATGCAGCTAACCAACGAGTTAAGATGGAACGACAATGCCAACGGCGCCAATCAATATCCAGCCTATGCAAAAGATCTGATCGACAATTACGATCAGCTTCACTCAGAAAATCCTGATTTGTATCCAAACACGGATTGGAGAAAAATGATCCTGAACAATACTGCCCCGCGCCGCAGCCACATGCTGAGCATTTCCGGAGCTGGAAAAACCATTCGTTCACGCGTTTCACTGGGTTACGATAAAACAGATGCGCTTTATGATGGCCGCTCATACGAACGCGTAACGGCGCGTGTGAACAACGATATTACCATTAACAAGTATCTTTCTGCAACAGTCGACATGAATTTCAGACGGGCTATTTCAAAACAACCCGTTACGGATGCAAGAACTGTAAATGCTAATACGTATCCGATCGTCAGAATGGGCATGATGCCGGCTGTGTACGCGGCGGTGTGGTCCGACGGACGTATTGCTGGTGGAAAAGACGGCGCGAATGTGTACGCATTGATGAAAAACGGCGGGTTTAATAATCTGTGGTCCAATCAGATAGGAGGAAAGGTTAGTCTTGATTTTACACCAGTTGAAGGTTTGAAAGTATCAGGGGTGGTTTCGCCTTTTTTGAATTTTGACAAAGGGAAAATATTCACCAAAAAACTGCCGTATACGTCTTACAACAATCCGGGATCGATCTCGGGATACATCGAAGGCGCATTGGAAACCAAACTTCAGGAAGCGCGCAATGACAATTACCGTTATACAACGCAATTTTTGGCAAACTATACCAAACAACTTGGCGATCATAATTTCAGTCTGTTGGGAGGATACGAATTTTACAAGGCATCTGACGAATTACTCGGCGCTTCCCGCGGACAATATTCACTGACATCATATCCTTATCTAAATCTTGGTCCGCTGGAATTCCGTGACAACAGCGGAAGCGCGTTCGAAAATGCATACCGCTCATGGTTTGGACGTGTGATGTACAATTTCAAAGGCAAATATTTACTCCAGGCAAACATCCGTTACGACGCATCTTCCCGCTTCGCAAGTGCCTATCGCTGGGGTGCATTCCCTTCGGTTTCAGCAGGCTGGACAGTTTCCGATGAATCGTTTATGCAATCTACCGCTTCCTGGTTGTCACTTTTCAAGGTGCGTGCCTCATGGGGATCGCTTGGAAATGAACGGATCGCTGAGAGTTATTATCCGTATCAGTCATTGCTGAATTTCGAAAACAGCTCCTTATTTTACCAGGGAAACACCGTTGTATCCGGCCAGTCTGCTGAGCAATCTCAATATGCGATCAGGGACATTTCCTGGGAAACAACGCAATCTTACGACATTGGTGTGGATATAAATTTCTTTCAGGACAGACTGCGGTTTACAGGTGATTATTACAAAAAAACGACAAAGGACATGTTGTTGCCGCTTGAAATTCCTGATTACGTAGGTTTTGACAATCCCAACCAGAACACGGGTAAAATGTTCACAAACGGTTGGGAAGCACAAATCGGCTGGAATGATAGAGCGGGTGATTTCAGGTATTCAGGATCCTTTAACCTGTCTGATTTTAAATCAAAAATGGGCAATTTAGGTGGTACCCAGTTTCTTGCCAATCAGGTGAAATTCCAGGGAAGTGAGTTCAACGAGTGGTACGGATACCTCTCCGACGGCCTTTACCAGACCGCTGACGAAGTCGCAAATTCGGCCAAATTGAATGCCAATATGAAAGCCGGAGATATTCGTTACAAAGATATCAGCGGTCCGAATGGTGTTCCTGATGGCAAAATTTCTCCGGAATATGACCGCGTTTTATTAGGCGGCTCATTGCCGAGATTTATGTTCGGAGCCAATTTTTCAGTTGGTTACAAAAACTGGGATTTTTCATTGGTTGTGCAGGGTGTAGCGAAACAAAACTCTCGTTTGGGACCAGATATCGTCCAGCCTTACCAGCAAAATTTTGGAAATTTCCCGGCCATTCTGGATGGAAAAACGTGGAGCAATTACAACACAGCAGAGCAGAATCTGAATGCTAAATATCCGAGATATTCCAACACCGCTGCTACGAACAATTACACGATGTCGGATTACTGGCTGATCAATGGAGGTTATCTGCGTTTGAAAAATATCAGCCTGGGTTACAATGTGCCTAAAATAATTACCGATAAAATCCACATTCAGGGCGTGCGCCTTTACGGTACTGCCAGCGATTTATTCTCGCTGGACCGTTTCCCAAAAGGCTGGGATCCTGAGCAAAACGCATTGGCTTACCCGATCACAACGTCGTTTGTAGTAGGTGCATCTGTTAAATTTTAAAACTGAACGATCATGAGACTAAATATATTTATTGCCTCAATCTGCTTGTTTTTCTTCACTTCCTGCGATAGTCTGGATCTGCTTCCGTTGTCAGACGGATCGAGTGAGACGTGGAATTCGACAGCCGAAGAGATTGAAATGTCATTGAACGGTTTGTACAAAGACCTGTACTGGATGAAAGACAGTGACGAATGGACAGACGATTTTATGTTCCGCGACGGTACATCAGCCATCACCGGTTCAACTTTAAACGGGCAAACCGATTTCGTAATGGCTTGGTGGACTAACACTTATAAAGCCATTGCCAGAACCAACACCATCATTGCAAGCGTTGGCCGCGCATCGTCTGTATTAACCCAGCAGCAAATTGACCGCTATATTGCAGAGGCGAAATTTGTTCGGGCCTGCCAGTATTCCCGTCTGCTGGCGCATTATGGCAATATTATTTATACCGAAAAAGATCTGGATATTGAAGAAGCCTTGACGCTGAAACAGGAAGACAAAACAACCGTTTTGCCTAAAATATATGCGGATTTTGATTTCGCAGCGGCAACTTTAAAAACCACCTATACAGCTTCGGAACTGAAAAGAGCGTCTGCTGGTGCTGCTTACGCGATGAAGGCGAGAATTGCGCTTCAGATGGGCGACTGGACAACTGCGAAAACGGCTTCAAAAGCTTGTATGGATTTGAAATTGTACAGTTTACACAGCAGTTTTGACAACCTGTTTATTTCCAAAACCAAGAATTCTGTTGAAACCATTTTTGGTCTTCCGCGCTCCATTGTGTTAAAGGTTGTGCAAGGAGATACGCAGAATTTTGTTACAAGAAATGCAGGTGGTTTCGCTGCAAAAGACCCTTCATGGGATTTGTTCTGCGCTTATTTGTGTACGGACGGTCTGCCCATTGACGAATCGCCGTTGTTCGATCCGCGTAAACCTTTCCTGAACCGCGACCCGAGATGCAAGGCAACAATTGTTGAATTTCAGACAAATTTTCTGGGTTACATGTACCAGCCGCACCCGGATTCTCTGACTGTTCTTAAATTCTCCGATGGCAAATATGTTGAAAATAAAGACACGCGTTCGGTCGCACAATTTGCTTCTTTCAACGGTTTGGTTTTGAAAAAAGGAGTGGATGCAGATTGGCTTCTAAACGCGTGGACGGTTGAGCCAGACAAGATTATTATTCGTTATGCTGATGTTCTTTTAATGTATGCAGAGGCAAAAATCGAATTGAACGAAATCGACCAGACCGTGCTTGATGCGATCAATACCGTTCGGGCAAGAGCTTATGGCGTCGCTGCCACGGCAACCACTTATCCGGCCGTTAAAACACAGTCGCAGAGTGAATTGAGAAAAGCGCTTCGCGTGGAGCGCCGCATGGAATTTGCATTTGAAGGGGTGCGCTACATGGATATTATTCGCTGGAAACTGGCCGAAAAAGTTTTAAATAAAGTCAATTTCGGACTTCTGGATCCGGCTGATCTTCGGACGAAAGTGGTGAAACCGGGTTTGTGGTTTTTCCCATCAACGCCACCCGTTGATGACGACGGTGTGGCCGATTTTACACCCATGTTTACCGCAGGACTGATCAAGCAAATTGCGATCCGGAAATTTGATACGCGCCAGTATCTGTGGCCGATTCCAACCACAGAGATCCTGACCAGCGGTTTGAAACAAAATCCCAACTATTAATCGAAATTATTTCAGAAACATTTGAAATGTTGGACCAGGCTTTACCAGGTCTGTTTATTACTGCACCGTTTGGTAGCATTGCAGGAAAGTAATGTCCGGTCCAACACAAAATAGTCTTCAATTCAAGGGAATTTTTATATAAAAATGAGAAAACAAAGTAATTTGAAATCCGCAGTCATCGCAGCAGTTGCATTTTTAGCGGTCAATTCATCAATTGGACAAACTGTAAAACAGCCATTTATCAGCGGGATTTATCCTAAGCTGGCGATGTATAACAATGAAGGCGAATGCGGAACAGGGGCGGTTGTTCCCTGGGCAAACCGCCTTTGGGTGATCACTTATGCACCGCATTTGCCGTTTGGTTCTTCTGATAAATTGTACGAGATAACACCTGATCGTAAGCAGATTGTACGTGAGGAAAGCATTGGAGGAACGCCCGCGAACCGCATGATCCACCCGGAAAGCAATCAGCTTTTCATTGGGCCTTACGCCATTGATTCAAAAGGGAAAGTCCGTGTCATTCCCTGGGAAATTATGCCGGGAAGGCATACCGGAAATGCTAGGCATTTGACCGATCCTGCCAATAAAATTTACTACGGAACGATGGAAGAAGGCTTTTACGATGTGGATGTAAAAACGCTGAAACCAACCGTGCTTTATGAGGACGGGAACGTGATCAACAAAAGAAATAAAGCCAATGCATCGCCAAATCCCCCGGGAGAGTTATTACCGGGTGCGCATGGAAAAGGGTTGTATTCCGGACAAGGTGTGATGGTGTTTTCAAATAACGGAGAATCAGGCCCCAAGGCGCTGACGAATTTTGAAATCGAAGCAGGATCCTTGTCGGAATGGGATGGTAAAAACTGGAAAGTAGTTCGTCGTAACCAGTTTGTGGAAGTGACCGGTCCGGGAGGAATTTATGGAAACAAAAATCCTGCAACGGACCCAATCTGGGCAACGGGTTGGGATCATAAATCGGTTCTGTTGGGAAGTCGTGATCATGGCAAATGGTCGTTTTACAGGTTGCCGAAAGCGAGCCACACCTACGATGGAGCGCATGGCTGGAACACCGAATGGCCTCGTATCAGGGACGTGGGTACGGCTGCAAAACCGGATTATTTAATGACCATGCATGGCATGTTCTGGCATTTTCCTGGTTCATTCAATTCAACAAACAGTGCAGGAATTCGCCCGAAATCAGCTTACTTAAAAGTTGTTGGTGATTTTACAAGATGGCAAAACCAGCTTGTTTTCGGTGGGGATGATTCTGCTCAAAAGGAATTTCTGAACAAACGGAAAGCGAAAGGAGCCATTGAAGGACCGGGACAGTCGAATTCGAATCTTTGGTTTACATCCTTGGAAAAGCCGGATCAGCTTGGACCTAATACGGCAGAAGGAGCGGTTTGGATTTCTGAAAATATTGAAAAGGGAAAAGCTTCCGAACCGTTTTTATTCGCTGGCTGGAAACACAGAATGGCCTGGATTTTAAACGAAGGAAAAACGGCTGTGTCATTCAATTTTGAAGTCGACAAGGAAGGCAAAGACCAATGGACCTCAATCAGAACAATTAGTGCAGAGCCTGGAAAAGCGGTTTACATCATGTTTGATGCCACTGAAAAAGGCGAATGGATCCGTGTCACCGGTGATCACTCCACCAAAGCAACCGTTCATTTTACTTACACCGATACGGGAAGATTTACAAAAACTCAGGATCCGATGTTCGGCGGGATCGCTGCACTAAAAAGCACCGATTATTCTGCTGGCTTGATGTATGGATTGGGCGATAACCGCCGGGCAATGGGATTATTGGCTGGGAAAGTATCCAATGGAAAATTTGAAGAAAACGGATATTATGAGCTGAACGCAGATATGAAACTTGAAAAGAAAGAGGATGCGAAAACGGCTTCTTTCATCCGTGAGAAATTTGCATTGCCTAAAAATGTGGTAAGTATTGATGAGTCATCTGTTTTGATCGTGGACGACCTGGACAGAAGATGGAGATTGCCTCTCGGCATTGCCGGATTTACTGAAAAAACAAACAATAATTTATTAAGGGTTGTGAGAGAAGTTGCCACAGAACGTGACCTAATGAACGTGCACGGCACTTTTTATGAATTGCCAGCAGAAAATGCAGACGGTTTTGCCAAGATCAGACCCGTTTCTTCACATCAACTGGGCGTTTATGATTTTGCGTCTTATCGCGGTTTGCTGGTGATGACAGGTTTGGAAAATAATGCCAAAGCGGGAGAGCATATCATCCGTTCGGAAGACGGAAAAGCAAGTGTATGGGCTGGAACGATTGATGATCTCTGGAAACTGGGCAAACCGGTAGGTCAGGGTGGCCCGTGGAAAGATGCAGCTGTTAAAAAAGGCGTTCCTTCTGATCCCTATCTGATTGGTTTTTACGATAAAAGAAAACTGAAACTTTCGCATGATAGCAAACAGGCTGTGACTTTTAAAGTACAGGCTGAGCCGGTTGGGCATGGTCCATGGATGACTTACAAGGAAATCAGTGTGCCTGCTGGCAAAACGGTGGATTATGTTTTCCCGGATTCCTTTCAGTCGCGCTGGATTCGTTTTGCAGCGGATCAGGATTGCAAGGCAACTTCGTGGTTGATTTATGAATAGAAAATGAAGAAATGTGGGTAGTTGTATTATCAGCTATCCACTTTCTTTATTGAAGTTTAAAAAAAACGCTGGTCGGTAAATCGAAAAGAAATAGTTTATGACAATAAATCAATCTTTCAATAACGATTCTTATTTATGGGATGGCTTGAAAAAAGGTGACCAAATTGCCTTTTCATCGATTTATTCCAAATATTTTCCTATTCTTTTTAGCTACGGTTATCAACTCCAATCCGACGAAGAGGTCGTTAAAGATTCCATTCAGAATTTATTCATTTCTATTTGGAAATTCAGGCAAAAATTAAGCGATACGGATTCAATTAAATTTTATTTGTTTCGATGCCTGCGCAGAGAAATATTAAAAGAATTGAACCGAATTAAAAAATCTGCCCGTTTGGAAATAGATTCTGAGGAAGACTCGCCGGAAGAAAAATGGATTTGGACAGAAAGTTTTACAAGAAATAAAGAGACGCTGGATGTGGCTTTAAAAAGTTTATCTCCAAGGCAGAGTGAAGTAATTCATTTACGATATTTTCAGGAAATGGATGTTGATAAAATTTCTTTGCTAATGGGAATTACCGCGCATGCAGTTTACAAACTTATTTACCGTGCAATTGCAACTTTGCAAAAATCATTCAGGTTTTTTGAAACGAATTTTTGTGTTTGAAACGGTTTAATGCTGATTAGGCCAATGATATAAATACATGTGCGATTAACAGATTTCCATACTAACCGCACATGTTTTTTTAAACCATAAACGTAAACGCCTCTCTCAGAACTTCCAGACTTTTAGGGACCGCCGTTTTGGCATCTTCCTTTCCTTCCATCTCCAAAGAAATGTATCCTTTAAAATTTGCTTTCTGAAGAATCTTCCCGATTCTGGTATAATCCATGTCCTTGTCGTAAACCTCTCCTCCGCCGTAGTATGTTTTAGCCTGTACGATAGTGGCGTAAGGAGCCAGTTTTTCAAGCTGATCGTAAGGCTCACCGACAAAATTCCCGGTATCTACATTCATTCCCATCGACGGAGATCCTGCCAATGCCTTGTAAATCCTGATTAGGTAGTCAATGTTGGTAGACAGTCCCCAGTGATTTTCAAGTGCCAGGGTTACACCTGCTTGCTCTGCATATTTCAGGCAAACCTGCATTTCGTCGATACACCATTTGATCGCATCTTCATCGGTATAGCCTTTCAGCGGCAATTCAATTCCGGTTTTGTAATATTCGGCATCACCTTTGTTGGTTCCCCAGCTCCCGGTGTTCATGCGGACGCAGGGAATTCCCATTTGTACCGCAATGTTGATACAGCGTTTGGTGTGCTCTACATCGGCTTTTCTTTTTGCAGGATCCGGCTGGACAAAACTCTGATGAATGGAAAGCAGCGGAAGAGCCAAACCATTGTCAAATGCCAGTCTTTTGAGCTTATTCTGATAAGGGACCGACTCGTCGGCCATCTGTTTGTGCAGTATTTCCACACCATCAAATCCAAGCCGTGCCGCATCCTCGATCACTTTTTCGATCGGATAAACAGTTGGTTTAAAATGCCAGTAGCTGTATGTTGAAACACTGATGGGAAGCCGCCGGCTGATCATTTTCGTTTTTGGCTGAGCATCAGCCGGTAAAGTTGATCCTGCCAGTATTGATGAGCCAACCAGCGCCGACTTCTTCAGCCAGTCTCTTCTCGAATTAGTTTCTGTTTTTTGATCTTTCATTTTATGCTTTGAACTAAATTGTTTTCTGTTGTTAAGTTTTTCTATGTCAGTGATTTGCGGTTTTTGATTGGTAAAAGATCTGTAATGTGTTCGGCTGGATTTTACGCCATAAAAGTAAAAGCGTCGCGCAGCACGGCCAGGCTCTTTGGAACAGCCGTTTTTGCATCTTCTTTTCCTTCCATTTCCAGGGAAATATATCCGTTGTAATTAGCCTTTTGGAGTATCTTTCCAATTCTTGTATAATCGAGATCTTTGTCGTAATTCTCGCCGCCGCCATAGTAAGTTTTGGCCTGGACAATGGTTGCAAACGGAGCAAGTTTTTCGAGCTGTGCATAAGGTTCGCCGACAAAATTTCCGGTATCCACATTCATTCCCATGGAGGGAGAGCTTGCTAGTTCTTTGTAAATTCTGATCAATATATCGATGTCGGAAGACAGTCCCCAATGGTTCTCAATAGCCAGAACCACGCCCGCTTTTTCCGCATATTTTAAGCAGACCTGCATTTCGTCGATGCACCATTTTATGGCGTCTTCATTGGTATAACCTTTAACCGGCGTTTCAATTCCGGTTTTAAAATATTCTGCATTTCTTACCGCAGTTCCCCAGCTTCCGGTATTCAAACGCACACAGGGAATTCCCATTTGCACAGCCATATCAATGCAACGTTTTGTGTGTTCCACATCGACCTTTCTTTTTGCCGGATCGGGGTTAACAAAACTTTGATGGATGGAAAGCAGCGGAAGCGACAAGCCGTTGTCAAAAGCAAGTCTTTTTAATTTATTCTGGTAAGAAATTGATTCATCCGTCATTTGTTTATGTAAAATCTCAACGCCATCAAAACCAATCCGCCCAGCGTCTTCAATTACCTTTTCAATGGGGTATTTAATTTCTTTAAAATGCCAGTAACAAAATGAAGAAACACTGATCGGCAAGCGACGAAGTACCTTTTTTGCCTCTGGCTTTTCAATAAATGGCTGACCTGTAAGAATGGCTGAACCAATTAAGGATGATTTTTTTAACCAGTCTCTTCTTGAATTTGTATCTGATCGTAAATCAGGGTTTAGCATGATATTTGATAATGAGTTGTAATTTTTATTGGACTGTCAACAGAATTTGCCGACAATCATACAAAGCGTAAAAATCAAATAATTACCCCAGACTAATAGTCAATACTTTCTTAATACTTATTCCGTATAACATCCAAACAAAAGCCGGAACCAGTGGGGTATTTTTTGTTTTCCGTGGGGTAATAATTTCAAATTGATGCTTTGTTCTGTTAGGAAGGAATTTTTCCTGTTATTCCTGCCATTAACCAAAAATAAGGAATCAATGAACCGCCGCGATCTGATAAAAAACGTCCTGCTTGTTGCCGGCGCACTGGCCTCAGACTTTGCATGGAGTAAGGATTTACGATCTCCATCTTCTCAAAAACATGTTTCTATCAGTCCGGATGAGCAAGGGCTGCTGGCCGAGATTATGGAAACTTTTATTCCCGAAACCACAACGCCGGGTGCAAAGTCGCTTAAACTGGACCAGTTTGCTTCGCGGATGATCAGGGATTGTTATGTCAAAACTGATCAAGGTCTTTTTAACAAAGGATTGGCAATCGTTGACCAGACCGCAGTAAATACTTTTAAAAAGAATTTTATCCAAAGCACGAGATCGGAGCGAGAATCGGTTTTGAAGAAAATGCAGGATTCGGACGATCAGGTTCAAAAGGATTTTGTAAAAATCATCAAGGCCCTGACGATTGCCGGTTATCAGA
>Ga0247803_1000301_pt1 | contig 28942 bp, 28 predicted proteins | sample UWRJL014104B1_FD_180928 | JGI IMG/M metagenome (GOLD analysis project Ga0247803, IMG submission 180928) | Plant litter microbial communities from Arlington Agricultural Research Station in Wisconsin, United States - UWRJ-L014-104B-1 | ecosystem: Environmental > Terrestrial > Plant litter >...
TCGGGGTTGTTCATCACCTCTTCGTATCGGCGATGGCCTGTTAGTGTCTCGAAGCGTTCAAACTTCCTTGCCGCCTGTGCATCATCACGCTTCATAAGGTATACCCTTCCAGTAGAATGTTCGAAAGGCTCCGCCGTGTGAGCTTCAGTGTCTTGGGTGGTGATGGAAAATGACCACGAAGGGCGCAAGTCGTCGAACTTCTTCAACACAAGTGTGATCCTTTTGGTGATGCTTTGACCAATGGGAGATCTCATCAGCAGATCATCCACTGCTGGCACATATGTCGTCGCCAGGGCATCATTTTCGAGGAATAGGGCCGCTCGTGCCACAACCTCGAAGTATAAGGACGCAGGAGCCAGTGATTGTCCAGCCATGACGTGCCCGCCCAGCATTTGCTTGAAGCGGTCAGCTTGTGGATCGATCTTGAACGCTGCTTCCTTTTTAGTCCCATCTTTGAAGTCGAGGAAGGTGAGAAGCTCGTGAACTTCCTCGGCGTCAGTCACAGCTTGGCCTTCGACGTCTTCTTTCATGAGAGATCTTCCCGTAAATCCAAGCCAGTGGCGCGTCTTCTCAAATTGGATAGGTGGCAGGCTGAGATACGCATAGTCCGTCTTGTGGCTTCTGTGGAATGGCCAATGTTGCGTTGCATACCCGCACTTCCAGAGATCGATTGTAACATCTGTAAGGGAATCTTGTGCTTTGGCCGAAGTGAGTTGCGGTGAATGGAACGCATGGCCTTGAGGATCTGGCACGGAGCGCTTGACGAGCTGTATGACGGAGGATCCACGACCAGCCTCGATCCACGTGCATCGTTGGAACTTCGCTGTAAGGCGTTCTATTGCTCTTTGGAAGAATACCGGCTGTCTCGTGTGATGTGGAACAATCTTGAAATCAGGTTCGGTGTTACTTTCGAGCTCATCCGTGGTCTCGATGTGCATGCTGGGAGTTCTCCATTCCAACTGCATGGCCAAAGACGCGAGATGCGGTAGCATTGGCTCGGTGAACATGGAGTGGAAACCATTTGTGACGTTCAGCTTCTTGGTTCTGACTGCGTTCCGAAGCTGTGGACTATTCGTTACATGGTGTTGCAAGAAATCGATTGCTTCGGAGGAGCCCACCACAACATGGCTGTCGGGACCATTGTGGCATGCAATCTCAGCATAGAGACCTTTGCGTTCAGAGTCCATATGTTGCAAAATATCGTCAACGGTTGTACGGTCAGCCTGAAAGAAGAGCATGGAACCAGGTTCAGAACCCCAGTACTTCTTCATGAGTGATGCCCTCCCTGAAACCAGCTTCAGCGCGTCCGCGAGTGAGAGAACGTCAGATATACACATTGCTGTGAGCTGACCAAAGCTGTGGCCAACGACGGCACTGACTTCAAGCCCGCATTCCATCCAGCTTTTGGCGGAAGCATACTGGACTGCAAACAGGGCTGAATGCAGAATGACCAGGTCTCGGATCGGCTCTTTCTCAAATATAACGGGGTATAAGCTCTTAAGCCCAGTGGAGGTCATAAGTTCGTTGACAGAGTCAAGGTGCTTGCGCAACACCTTCGAAGACCTATAGACTTCCTCCGAAAGTCCGATGTAGTCGCTTTCCTGACCTCCGAACACGAGTACCACAGGGTTTTGCTTATTAATAGGGCCTGTCGTTACTGAGCCAGCTGCTGCTGCTTCGACTTTGGTCTCGAGGTCGTGTAAACTGCTCACGGAAGTGGCAAGGACATGAGGTAGGGAGTGGTTTCCTCTGTCGGCAAGGTTGAAGCTTAATGTTGCAAGGAAATCCGGGTCAGCTCGTGCCTTGGCATCTTTCAGCCAATGTTGCAGCTTTTTGCTGTACCTAGAGAGACTCTCGGCCGACCCCGCTGATATGAAAAGCGGGTACTTGGAAGATCGCATGGGAGCTAGTGCCGCGTTGTATGAAGGCTTCTGGCGAAGCATCACTGCGGAGTTACTTCCGGCTGCACCGTAGCTATTCACACACGCCAAAAGGAAGGGCGCCTGCCAAGGCATGACTTCTCGAGGGATAGCCATCTGTGCCTGATCGAATGCCGAAATTTTGGGGTTCAGAGAGTTATGGCTCGCCTGTGCCGTAATTTTCTGATGTCTCATCATAAGGAGAACTTTGATGAGCCCGACGACTCCAGCAGTTGCCTCAGTGTGTCCTATATTGCCCTTGACGGATCCGAAATGTAGGAGAGAATCTCTGTAGGGACCACCGAATGCGTCTCGAATACTACGGACTTCGATAGGATCGCCAACACCGGCTATTGAATATGTCAGCGCTTGAAGAAAGAGTGCAGGGCTACTCTCAAAGGAGCCATTCGATGTTCAAATCTGCGAACTTCAGAAAGGAATTTTGCAAAGTACTCACTTCCGGTCCCATGGGCCTCAACGTACGATACAGACTCTGGTTCCACGCCACTGAGCTTCATTACCTTTTGGTAAAGCTCGACTTGAGATCCCGAATATGGGGCTGTAATATGACTGAAGTTGTGGTTCTGGTTGGCAGCAGACCCAACAACGACGCCTAGGATGTTGTCGTTTTCCGCGATAGCATCCGAAAGCGGCTTGAGAACTACTACTGCTACCGCTTCGCCGCGACAGTAGCCATCCGCGTCAGCGTCAAAGGGCTTGCATTGTCCTGATGGGCTAAGAAACCCAGCAGCGGCAAGATTCTGGTAGTCAAACGGGCTCGAAATTACATTGGTGCCGCCAGCGATAGCCCGAGAACATTCGCCTGACCATATCGCCCGACAAGCCGTATTGATGGCAACAAGAGACGACGAGCAAGCGGTATCAATGGTCAAGGATGGACCCGTCCATCCGAAATAGTGGCTCATGCAGCCGCTCAGGTAGCACCTCGACGTGCCAACAGTTGCGTATGCAGTTGCGGGATGACAGGAGAGGTTATCGTAGTAATTGTTCATGACGGCACCGATGTAGCAGCCATAGTCGAGCGGTTCTGAAGCCGAGGCGCCGAAATAACCCGCCGACTCCAATGCTTCGTAGACAACTTCGAGCAGAATCCTCTGCTGTGGATCCCAGGCAGTGGCTTCGCGAGAAGATTTTTTGAAGAACTTGTGATCGAAGGCCTCTGGATCCTTCAAAAAGTTACCCCACCACTTTGTGTTTGCGTGGTCTCCAGTTTGAGGCAATCCCAGGCGCTCAATTGGCGCAGGCTCGACTGTTGTCTTGCCCTCCAGGATCAGATCCCAAAGCTCGTCGACAGAGTCTCCGCCTGGGAATCTGCCGGCCATTCCAACAATGGCGATGGAATGAGGAGGATATTGAGACAGATCCTTGGAGTCTTGATTGTTATCATTACTGTTGACGCTCTTTGCATAACAGTTCCCGTGACCGTTTGTGTGGCCATTCACGAATTCTTCTCCCAGCTTTGGTTCTGAGGCTTGAAAATTGCCCAGAGACATTATCCGAAGGCTCGAATCATGCACCATGGACGATGGAATACAGTTCCCGAGTCCGGCAGATGCAATAGTCTGGTTTGTTTCGGGTAGCTGTCGGACGGAAGACCTCAGTGTGTTGTACCAGTCTGCAACGTTCACGAGAGCATTTTCTAGGGCAATTCGAGTCAAAGAGCCTCCGGAAATAGCCTCACCGTCAGCGGTGCTGCGGACTGGAACTCGCAGTTTATCTGTGTTGGGGAATTCGAGTCCCTCGGACAACAAGACCAGCTGTACAAGCTTTTCTACTGCGTCTGAGTGGCCGGTCGTGTGAAAGCGACCGTACACATGGATAGCCTTAGTATGCAGGTTACTATCGCGAGCCTTTTTTGCGAGCGTATCAAGATCGGTGGCTCTAACGGTGACAGTGACACTCGCATTGTCGTTGATGCTAGATATGTATGCCTGACAGTGGCGATTAGAGCTTATCTTATAACTGCTTTCGAAAGCAGGCAGGAGTGCCCACTCACATGAGGAATTGACTGAATGATCTTGGCAGCTGCGGTCTTTTGTTCGGTATCTCCTTCCCTCCACCGGATGGCAAGAGCCGAATACTCAAGGGCACTTGGAGAATACAGGCCATCTTGGTCCACATAAGCTCCAATGCACACCGCAAGACGGAGTGCAATGGCAGCGGAAGGACCAATGTCAACTTCACTCTCTGAGGTAGCGACAGCGACGGCACTAAGAAAACCAACGCAGAAGCCTTGAATTCCACCATCCTTGACACTATCGAGGACCTTTCGATGCGAACCTTTGCCGAGGTGATCAAGGTAGCGGGTGTACTGAATGACTTGCAGGAGAACGGTGACGGCAAGAGCATAATGGTTTGGTAGTTTGCTCCCATGATGAGGAAATGGGCCACCGTCTTTGACCCACTGCCCGAGATCTTTGAGGTACTTCTCCGCAGGAAGTCGGCTTAGATTGGAATCGAACTTGATAAGAACTTGCCAGAACTGAGGCAAATCTTCGACTGCTTGCTTAAGAGCAGATAGCTGAGGACGGTTGATGAGATCCTGGCGAAAGCCTTGAAGAATTTGCTCCGGGGGTAATTCAGTGTGAGGCCCAAAGACTAGGAGTGAAGGAAGATTGTCCATCGTTACTGACAATGGCGAGTTGGGTGAAATGAGCGGAAAATCTTCCAAACGTTGTCCGGTCTTCGACAAATGCGGTAGCTGAAGACGTTGAGGTCATAAAGCTGTGGTGGATATGGCTATGGATGCTGGCGTCGAGTTGGGGAGAGTTTGTCTTAGCTGATTTCGGTGGGATGAAAAGCGTTGAACTTTGCTGGGAGGATTCGCGCGGGTTTAAGATCTCACCGCATCTGACCGCTGTGAGCGTGTAACAGTCTCTTCCCCGAGCTGTACGCGTGGATCGGCCCGTGCTCTGAGAGAGGCACTACACCGCTACTACTCACCTTCCAAAACTCCAATCATGCTATCTGGATAATGGTAATCACGGCTTTTCGTAGGAAGACGGTGAGTTACAGTCAAGAACCTTTTTACAGCAAGTATCAGCCAACGATACGAGGTGTGAATTGATTCAAAATACAGCATTCCCATCTCATAACCGCCATAGACTGCGAGTGGCAGATAAGGATGAAGACGCAGTCCGAGCTTTTGATACACTCCGTGGTTGCAAAAGGCAACAAATGATGGGTCATCGTGTTATCTGAATAGGGCGATCTTGTACACCTGTATTGATCGCTTCTACTTATGGTATATTCTATCGGGGTTGCACTGCGTTGAGCAGTCGCCCTGAGTAAGCAGTCGCCCTGAGTAAGCAGTCGCCCTGAGTAAGCAGTCGCCCTACCTCACTTCAATGTAATAGCAACCACATGTGCAGATGACGTGGACGAGGAAGATCTGGATCTAAGTTTCAGGGTGAAGCAAGAAAGTTTCTAGAGCCAGCTGTTGAGAAATGCACAGAAATCAATTCTGAGATGAGTATCAACTTGGGAACTATTTCTTTCGGAAAGGGAATCTGAATTATATAGTATACCACACTGACTAGATACATGCCTTCTCACTTGCTGTTGACTTTGAACTCAACGCCTTGGGGCTTATTATAAGCTGCGACGAAAAAGTCACCACTCATCTGGACATCATGCGGGGTCGTATTGTACAGACTGAGCACACCAATCTCATCGCCCATACTCACGTCCGGGCTGGCCCACAACCTCCAGATCTGGGCCAGCACCAAACGCATGACTCCATACGCCTGATTCATCCCTATGCAAATGCGACTTCCTTTGCCGAAGCCCACATTGTACTTGTCTAACCTTTTGCCTTCATCTCCCAGCCAACGCTCGGGGATAAACCTATTGCTGTTCGGGAAGTGGTGCTCGTCGTGGTGTAGCAGCACACTCGTCATGCCGACCGAGGTCTTTGGTGGGATTTCCCAAATCTTGCCTGTGACCTTATCTTCGTAAATCAAAGGTCCGTCAGGGTCAAAGCGGAAGTGGGGTGTGGAATTGCCATAGATCAATCGAATACTTTCCTTGATGATTGCTGTCAAGTAGGGTAGGCTCTCCAATTTCGTAAGCGGCACCTGGCCAACATCATCGGTCGACGGCATTGCGTTACGCAACTCTTCTTTGAGTTTCCGAAGCACATCCGGATTGCTGATCATCCAGTACATCAAATGCTCCAATACCGATGCCTGAGTGAGTGTACCAGCCATGAGTAACATCTGGGCATCTTGAGACACCCGATCCACGGACCGCTCGTTCGGTGGCAGCTTGGGGGATTCCATAATTGCCCGGAGGATTGGTACGAAATCCCTCCGGGACCATTCCTCTTTTGATCCAGAAGTAAGGTCTGCGACCCGCGCTCGAGTCGTGCGCTTTTGACGCATGAAAGAGCCGAGTGCCGGACTCAGGCGCCCCACAAGAGACTCGGGTAGTGCCATCATGATGTCGTTTAGCCAAGGAACGCGTTTCGTAACGTGGAAGGATTGCGCGCCTGACAAGGACGCATCGCGTTCCGATGAGTTGAAGTCGGGAGTCTCTGGATTTCACTCACGTTAACTTGTCTTCTCTCCTAGTTTCAACTTGTAGATAGGCTTTCTCACCAAGCTTATGAGAGCATTCCCGAAAAGCGAGCATTTGCGTTATATCTAATGGGAACATTTATCAGTCTACTTCCCTCACAGTCATTTGTCCAACCGCCTGAGGCCTCACCGTTGCTGAACGCTGCGAACATGCAGTTTGCATTGACTGCTTCGTTTGTGTCCTTGAATCCAGACATTCTTCTTAGGAGGACATCCAGTCTCTCTTGAAAATATGGCTGCATCTTCCTCACGTATGCCGTGCTGAAAAAGGGCAGGAGAGCGGCGCGGCGCATACGATGGACGTCGTGGTCGATCGTAGAAAACAGAGATTGGTCGAGTCCGAAAAACTTCGTTAAACTAGGCGATTTGTTTGCCCGTCTTCCGCTTGTAGTACTGGGGTAAAGAACATCGTAGAAATTCTGTCCATCAGTTAGTGACTGGAAAAGGATACTTGAGGTGAGCCGCTTACTGGATCCCCGACGTGCAGATCGCAAGGCGATATTCGAACAATTGGCCCATATTGTTCGTGCATCTCCTGAATTCTATAGAGGTACTTTCCGCCGAGCCAGTTGTTGTAATATGCTTCGTACCTGGGTAGAGTTAGCATCCCTCGCAATTCTGCGATAACCCGAAGGAGGAGCTACAAATGGGTGAGCGCCGCCATCCGTGGCCCTGGAAAGTGGGCAATAGGACTCAAGTACAGCCGCCATATCGTGCCATAGATCGTATACGCTATAATGCCCACAACAGCAGTCCAAATGTACTCCATTTTGGGGTAGAATTGGATCGAAATGGATTTCATAACTTTGCGATCGAGCAGGTGCGAAGAGAAGATGGATACTTCTGAGAGGAGTGGACGACCAGACTTCGCACTCTGCTGTCGTTTTGCAACGAATTATGATTACTGTCAAGGCCACAGCAAGCTTCGGTGCTTGGGATCTTATAATAAATCAGTGAAATAAAGTCTCAATGTCTTTCTGACAGTGCAACTTATCATGAGAATAGAACACACTTACTTAATAAACTAGCAACCAGTCTGGTTTTTCTTGCAGACTTTTAGTCTGCAACATTCTGCAAACGTATATCTCGGATGCAATAGCAGCCAATTGTGCTTAGTCAATTTTTTACATCTATGCACCCCGCAGCTGCTGTTGAGTCTCGGACGGATTAAGATCTCGTCCCAACGAGTCAAAAAGACGAGGTCAGTCAAAGCGGAACCATGAGAATTCATATAGATCAAGAATTACGAACTCAAACTAGCTAAACGGACAGAGCGCTGACCATGACTCCTGGCATGGCCGCACTTCTCTTAGTGAAGGAAAACAAAAGTAACTCAATAGTGAGTAGACATTGACGCCATCTATGAAATTACAGCTAGTATCTTTGGTCACAAGTTCCTTTGATTTCGCCGCCCGTTATGAGGAAGCAGGCAGCCCACGACTTTGTTGAACTGCATTTGGACTTCGATAACGATGCGCATTTTGCGACGCGCGTGAAAATGATCATCAGCAGCTATGATGCAATGTTCTACGCAAAGAAAAATGCCCAGATGGCGTAATAGAGTTGGGAGTTGGCTCCAACCATGAGCCCCGGACACCGATTGGTGGGAACGTGCATGTGTGGTCAGAGCACAACACTGACTGCGGCCTGTCGTTGTAATGAGCCCAACACACCGGTAAACTGAAGAAGAATCAATGCAAGGTAACCCCGCGCTAGGCTAAATAACAATAGAATATGCTACCACTACTAAATTATCCTCGTAAATCTTGGGGTTAATGGTTGCTTGTTCATTGACAAAAACTATTCAAAAATTCATAATAATAATAAAAAGGCTAGCAACTGAAATAAATTGGTTATTCTAAACTATCAATTTTTCTAGTTTTGATATACACAAGTAGCTAATGAAAACAGCTCTGCAAACAATGACAAATTCTTTTAGAGATATATGGCGTAATCTAGGACCTTCCTGTATTGTCGCTGTGCTTTGCTTAGCATTAATCTAACATTAGATTTACCATAGGAGAAGTTTGCCTTTTCCACACTACTTAGTCCTAGTATTACTTTAAGATCTATAGTCTGGAAGGCGGACTCATTAAAACTAACAGGTAAAAGCATCTTTCTGTCTGCATATCTCTTAGACTGATTCTTTGAAGAGATTTCATCACGAGCTTCAAAGATATTCTCCTTTGGACTTCTACTCCACGACCTCTCGAGCATATTCGCCTGAACAACGAGATTTACCAACGAGGAAGATATGAACAAACCTCTAGCCTTCAAGCACCTTTCATGTGCTCCCGTCGATGTTGATTCCGGTTTATTATCTGGACTCCATCTTTCCAATGACACAAGAGCATTCCGAGGGATTCCTTATGGGGCGCCTCCCGTAGGGGACCTCCGCTGGCGACCGCCACAACCCCCTCAACCTTGGGAGGGAGTGCGTCCAGCCGCCGAATTTGGCTCGAGCAGTTTTCAGTTCCCGCCGCCAACCACATCGTTGTATTTCGGTGGGGAGACCGTATTCAGTGAGGACTGCCTGTACTTGAATGTCTGGACCGGTCCAAAAGATACTCACAACCGACCCGTTCTTGTTTGGTTCCATTTTGGGGCGTTTCAATTCGGGTCTGGTTCAAATCCCTTGTATGACGGGGCAAAGATGGCTGCCGACGGAGTCACTGTTGTTACCGTGAATTACCGGCTGGGGCGATTCGGATTCCTTGCGCATCCTGAACTGAGCAGCGAGTCGGGTTACCAAGGATCAGGGAACTATGGGATTATGGATCAGATTGCTGCGTTGAAGTGGGTTCAGCGCAATATCGAGGCATTTGGGGGAGATCCTAAGAATGTGACAATTGGGGGAGCTTCGGCTGGTGGCGGAAGCGTGCACATTCTTCGATCATCCCCGCTGACCAAGCTGTTATTTTCCAAGGCCATCTGCGAGAGCGGTCCGGGTGCTGCACCTGCGATCGATGGCCGGGGTCACGTTGCAGCTTTCACGACACTAGCTGCTGCAGAGAAGGCGGGGGCAGAGTTACTAGATTTCCTTGAGGCCTCGTCGATTGCTGAATTACGCAAGATGCCTCCTGCAAAGATTGTGGCCGCACATCTGCCGCATACGCAGGGACCTTGGAAATCCGATCTCTGGCCTGGATCCACCAGTCTGAGTATATTCGACACGGGAAACCCCATTGTGGATGGCTACGTACTGCCCGAATCACCCCTAGATGCACTCGTTTCAGGCAAAGTGTCTGATGTACCTACGCTGGTCGGTAACGCTGGCAACGAGGCATCTGGTCTGCCCCATCTTGATTCAATGGAGGACTACCACACCTACGTCCATGAAACTTTCGGAGAACAAGCACAGGAGGCGTTGCGTTTGTATCCTGCGACCACTGACCTGGAAGTGCGAGCTTCGTCATTACAGCTCCTTGCCGACCAAGTTTTCGTCTGGCCCACATGGACTTCCGCCCGTCTACAAGCTAGGAACCTGAAGTCCTCTGTGTGGTATTACACACTCCTCCGTGCACCGCCAATTCCTCCAGATTCCAATTTGATTGAGAAGACGTTCGCGGGCGCCTTTCACTGTGTCGGTGTACCGTATGCATTTGGTACGCTTGATACATGGAATTGGGACTGGACCGACGTTGATAGGACGCTTTCAAGGAATATCTCGAATGCTTGGGCTCGATTTTTGCATTCCGGGAGCCCCGATGATGCTCAAGGTAGTGCGCGGCGTGAAGATTCTTGGCCGGCGCTGCAACCGAATTATGATTCAATCAAGATCTGGGATGAGGAGTCACATGTAGGCTCACCAGGATCACGAATGGTCGAGATAACCGCATTCTGGGACAAATATCATGGGGTCACCGAGAATGTCTAGTCATACCACCAAAACCAAAGGCTGAACACCTTAAGGATACTCTTGATGTCGTTCAAGTTGCTCATATCGATTCAAAAGCCCATTCGTAGCGTCTTCCATCTACTCTAAATGCTTCAATCTTATTTACCCCGAAGACCGGCCATCTAATTTCCTAGGATCGATGTATTTATGAATTCCTCCCAGTCTGCCCTCTCGAGGGAGTGTGAATTATGCAAGTTGCTCCGATTTGTATTCTGAGGGAAGAAGTGCGCTTCCAAAAGGTCATTTGCCTGCCGTAAAACGTCGGCAAACAAATGTTTGCGGGAGTCGATAAGGTCCAAACCAGGAGCAAGAACCTTATCCGACGCTACTCGCAAGCTATCCCCAGGTTAAACAATCGCCACGACTCGCAGTAACCGGAAACTTACTCCTCATCTGTGAGACTAGACGGCAGCAGCAGAAGTATCCCATAACCAAAGCGCTGAATGACTTGTGCCCACTTCTTGCCACTCTTCCTCCACATTTGAATCTTCGCAACCTTCCGTTTCGCATCGTCACCATGCCTCAAAGAACAAGCCGAGGGAGTACCGCTGTGGATTTCAGCCCGAGAGAAAATCAAATCGGCGAACCGATGTTGCACGACAGACTTGTTACCACCTTTGGGTAGTATGGCTCCGCCCTGTATCTGCTGATCATCACACCATGAGAGAAAGATCTCTGGGTGGTCCTGGGCAAGTGTGTACGCGTGGTAAAAGTGGGCCAGCGCGATCCTTCTCCTGATCCGAAAGTTTTGCTCGCAGAAAGTACTGCTTTCAATCTCTAAGCCTAGATCCATGACTAGCCGCATGAATTGCGATACGTTGGCGATTGAAGAGGTGTTCGAGAATTGGTAGATGTTCGGCAGTGTATTTCGGGAGTCGGGTGTTGTCAGATGCGCGGCGTACTCGACGACTTGTATTCGTGATTCCTGGTTGCCAACTTGCAGTAGCTTCTTGGTCAACTTGGAATTGGCGTTAAGGTCCCCAGATGGAGGACTTTGAGGCCGTCGGGCTTGGTTTTGCAGGTCGATACTTTCAGGCGAGGATATCTACACGATAATGAGTATACTAAATGAGGCTAGGTAGCTAGACACATATATTTTTGGCATTGAAATTGAAAGGACTCACACTTGAGACTGACGCCCTCTGGGGGTTGGGCCTTGTTTTTTGCGACACCCGCCGTTTTTTGATACTATTACGCACACCACCGAAATCGGATGTGGACGTGGCTGAGCTCACGCGTGATTTTGGACCAAAAACGACAGCCGTTGCGTCACCAGTGATTTTACTCTCGAGAGTCGTAAGCTTGTCGATAAGCTTGCGATTCTGCTCTCGTATCTGATCGAGCTGTGGAGGCGTGTGGACGGATATCTTTGCAACTGCTTGGTCTACCCACTTGTGGAGCTCAATGTATATGTGCTCAATGTCGTCTGAACTTGCAGAATGGACTGGGATCGGCCAAGCGACTGCGTGAGATTCGAGAAATGCTAAGTCAGATAATTGGTCAAAGTCGTAGTGGACACCATCATTATGGTTGTTCAACGCCTGATTCAAGAAGATGTTGTCGTACTGCATGTCGGTCATGGCCATCAGCCCGGGAAACGAATTTACAGGGCTAGAACTTCGGGCGCTGAACCCTTGTTAAGTATCGAAGTTAGATCCTTCCCGCCGCGTAAAGCAGGTGCATCATGTGGAATTGCGTTATACATTAACTAAGGGCGATCAAGGCGTAATGCTTGGGTTTAGGTTCGGCAATGTATGTGTTGGACAGCTGCCCTTTACGTCTGTTGATACGACGTACGAGAGTTCGTACGAATAGGTGTTCTCGAAAGTGTACCAATCAAAAGGCTGTCAGCTTACCCCGTGCATGCTATATTGCTCTTGTTCGGCTATTCCCCGATACATGTAGCGAAATCGCATGCGGCCGTGAATGTCGAGATCCCTTATCATTTTAGTCTTCTTTGATAAATCAAAAATGGCAGTCTCAGAATGACACAGGCGCTCATTGTTATTAAAAACATGTGATTACAAGTTACACGTGTGGATTTGGATGTTCAGCCACCCAAGTCATGAATATTACGCGAAACTTCACCATTTCCCATCTAGACAATTATTATCAATCAGTCTTAGGTACGGCCGAGAGTCTCGTTAAGCTGCGGGCCGTTCCGAGAGACTTTAGGTATGCTGTTCTACTTTCGTAAACGTGCATAATCACAATCTAAGACTGTGGTTGTGGTTCCGCCGCAACGGAGATTATATCCTGCACTAGTGCGGGGCGCACTGCGTCACCGGTGCCAACAGAACTGCACCAACTGCAGTGATCACCGCATGTGGGTTGCTGCGTAAGCCAAGTTCGAATGTTTGGGATTCCAAACCCGCTTCGGCGGCTAAAAGAGATAGTGATCTGAAGTAATCTCTTTGCCGCTTTCAAGTTGCCATGCTTGCGTCAAAGGACTTGAACAATTGGCTAGACCGCGGTATTGAAACGACTACCACGGTACAGGTATCTGAGACCTAGCGAATAAATATCTGGCAGAGCTGCATCCCGCGGTAGACACTCGCCTTGTGACGAAGAGGAAAGTCCCCGCTTTCCAAGGGCTCCTGCCAGTAACGTTTGGGGAAAGTGTAAGTCGCCGACCATCGTTGTTGTATCCCATGGAGCAATCCTCTTTTAAACCTGCTCATCTCAAGCTACGGTCATTAAGCTTGGGGAATGCTGAATGATGTCCTACGGTCCCTTCTGCCGTCTTTGCGTCCACTTTCTACACCATACGCTTCCAGTCTTCGAATGCGATCTGATGGCGAAATCGCTACCAAATCCGCGTCTACGTCTCCCATGCCGGAGACACCTACAGTTAGCGATCAGGAACAGATTGTAAAGCTGCTTGACAAGGGTGCCGATTTTAATGTCCGAAGTAGACACTACGCCACCGAACTCTATTAGGCGTCCATTGAAGGTCAGAACCAGATGGTGAAGCTACTGCTTAAGTACGGCGCTCAATTGAGACGTAGGATGAATACTATGGTAACGCACTGTAGGCGACTTCGGTCGAAGGCCACGAGCACGTGATGAAGCTGCTGATCGATGCCGGCGCGGAAGTCAATACGGAGGATGAGGACTATGGCAACGCACTACAGGCGGCTTCAGCTGCAGGTCACGACCAACTGATCAAGTTGCTGCTTGACCGGACCGACCTTACAACAACGTCCTCTATGTACTTTCGAAGCGGAAAAGTACAAGAGGCATGATGTGTGCCATCGGAAAGAGAATGAGGACGGAGAGGTTTGAAGCAGATGGTGTGTAGACTTCGTGACATATAACAGCTCTTGCTGACGGAAGGCGCATTACTCGGCCAAAGTGTGTAGAGCCTTCGTAGCGGTTTAACTTGAAAAGCAAAATTGCATACAACGCTACAGCTTTCCCTCGGCGACATGTGATGCTTCATACCCTAGTGTGGTGCTTGGATGCAGGGGTCACCTTGCGGTGATTATGCACGAACTCCATTAGATCAGCGACAGCAGAACGGTGCGCAAACGGACCATCCCAAAACGGTTCTTGGTGGTGTTTCAACACTACTTTGTCACATATTAACGATGCTTGGCAACGTCAGACTCTCGTGACAGTGTTACCGAACGTGATCACATAACTATTGCACGCTGGGATATGATACAATGTTCCAAGTTTAATCACCAGTAATAGCCCACGAACTCGCTCTATCTGGCAACCTTGGGTGGAAAATGCTGATGCTGAGACAAATGTGTGGAATCGTTTCATTTTCCGACATTAAAGTTGGTTTGAAGAACACGGACATGACTGATGTTGTAGTGAAAATATGACGCTTAGCTTGATTGTTGTGGGGGAAGTAGTCTTACGGAAACAAAGAGTTGCACTACCAGTGCAAAGCGAAACGTACTACTTGCTTGTAGAACTCAAAAATATCATCGTAGAGAAAAGGTCTCCGTCTATGCTTCCACTCATGATCTTTTTTATCAACTCCACGCACACTTCGAAGGCAATTCAGGACCAAGTCACGCATTCATCGTCACTCTCATTTCGTTACCTACAAAATGTTTCCGACATACCATGATCGCAGTCTCTACTATACCGTATTCTTATTGAGCGGTCTGGTCTCTCTTGTTCATGGTCTTCCCACCATCACCAGCAATTGTCTCAGGCTCAATAAAGGAGGCGCAGTTGACAGTACCTTTGCGATTGTAACGAGGCAAAGTGTTCCGGCGTCCCTAGCCAAATTTCCATCTGGGCCCTTGAACCAATTCCTCCGGATTATGAGCTCTCTGCCTAAGGGTGAGAAGGCGCTCGATCTCGTAGGCAAAGTCTTGACCCCACTACAACAAGATTTAGCCACCAGGACCGGCATCGAAACAATGGGAGGCGACCTGGCGCAAAACAGTCCCTGCGCCGATGTTACTGTTATCTTTGCGCGGGGTACAACGGAGCCGGGCAACCTAGGGATCGTGGCGGGACCGCCATTTTTCGACGATCTGAGCGAGCAACTTGGAGGTAAATCCCTTGCCGTTCAAGGCGTCGAATACCCTGCCACTTTTGCTGGGTTAAATAAGAATGGTACAGACGGAGTGCCCAGTATGTGAGTGGCTAAATTGGCTGGTGTCACCCAAGAGGGACCGAGTCGCTAAATCTACGTATTCAGGACCCATTTCATCAACCAAGCTATTACTACTTGCCCCGATACCAAAGTCGTCATGTCTGGCTACTCACAGGGAGCCCTCGTTGTCCGCGGTACTGCCCATACACTACCTGCAGACACGATGTCCAAGATCAATGCAGTGGTGACCTTTGGGGACCCGCAAAACCAGACTGCTATTACCGGCGCGACTGACAAGACGTTGACTATCTGTCACGAAAACGACGCCGTTTGCGCTGGCGGCTTTATCACCGTTGACCACCTCACCTATGGCGAAGACGACAACACAGCTGCACAATTTGTGACCCAGAGAGCTAATGGTAAGTGGCAATGAGCTGCATGTTGAAATAGAAACGTTTAGAGTCTAACTCTCTCTTAGCGTAACACGTTCGGGTGACGGATTGTTTGCGCCAAAAGATGTGGGGTAGAACTCAAGGGTCTTACGGGAGCTTTATATGCCCACAAAGTTATAGTTTGCGTGGTCTTGGGTTTTTCCTTTTAGCAGCAACTCACGTTGTAGTTTTCAAGGGAATTATCACTTTTATAGAATTTGATTCCTCTTAAATAAAGGATGCGTTGTCTATGTCTTGGGGGGACATCTCACTCACGATTTCCAGCGGCAACTATAGTCATTTAGTTGCGCGAACGCGCAGCCTTCAACCAGCCGAACTCGGGATTGGAAACTTCCCAACCGGAATTCACCGCGACAGATGAAACTACCGACGTGCAAAGAAAGGATCCCAGCCAATTTGCCTAACCTGCCACCACCGTCGTCGAGCCCTCCATCGCGAGATTCCCACCTGCGAAACGAACTAGTTCTCGGGATTTGTCTTCAACCGTTTTGTTGCTGGCAAGGGTAAATTGGCCAGTAGCTGCGAGACGATAGGAAGATCCGCAACCGGGACTATTGTGGGCGCAAACGAGCCATTACTTGCGTACGAAGCCCATTCATCAAAGCACGCGTCCTACTATGATCAACACATCACCTTCGTCGAGGAACTAGCCCTCACCTTCTTTTCGGCGGCTATGCGGTGCGTATACGTGATCTCGCAGCCGAAGAGATACTTGTTGCGTAGCATAATACGGACTGCCCTCATATTCGCCCTGTCACCGTCTAACTCCAGATCTCGATTGAATGAATTGAACGTATCCATGCCTCCGATGACTGGCTTGAACATTGATATTGCCATCCGCTTCGGATCTGCGTCGTAAGCATGGAGCCATATTCCCTGCCGTTCTTCTTCGTCGAGCGTTTTGAAAGAGCGCCATGCATTTGCGACATGCCACTTGCGGATAAGCTCTTGTACATGCGGAAGCAGGAACTTATTCAAGACTGCACCCTTCCACTGCGATTGTTTCAGGCTCAGCTGCTTATCGAAGAACTGATGCTCGTCCATCCCTGGTACAAGTCCGATCGACCGCAATATCTCGGACTTGTTGCTGAGATGGTGATGAAGCAGATAGTCGACTTTCGACGCCTCCGTAATGACGTCGGCGTTAGTGAAGCCGTCGAGAGCCGGATCGCGGTCGATAGAATTGTCGTGGGTAAAGCCGGAAGTGCGATTAGAAGACTTGTGGACAATCGGTTGGAGCCAAGGCACACTAGAACCATACGTGATTGTCCCATCCTCGTCGCGTTCACGCTTTGAAACCATGATCTTCACAGTCGCGGGCAGGGTTTTCTCGCGTGGTTAGGTGGCCCAGTGAAGTGAGGTCAAAGGCAAAGAATGAAGCCCTCTGCAGATGGGCAAGACCGATCTATATACCCGGTGAGGATTGGCGCAGGTGAGAGTGGCTATGACGCCGCTGGTAAGAATAATTTGGTTGACAGCAATTTGCGCTATCTCACACACACTCTCTCTCTCACCCATAACTAGTTTTCGCATGGATTACACGGTGCGCACCACCACCTAATTTTGCACCACTTCTCCGTTCTCCCAAAAGAATCGACACCGGTCGCTATCGTCATAATACGAATCATCCAACGGACCATAGTTCGAATCGTTGAGGCTCATTAACATCCCCGTCTGATAATCCGGCCATACCAGCTTGGTTGCGTTGCTCCAGCTCTGGGCGTTGGGATCTTCGTGAATGACGAAAGAAACCAGCCAATCTTTCATCGCGGCCGCCAACGTCAAGTTTACGCTAGAATCAGAAGCCGGGTCCAGAACGCCGAGATATGGGAGCGTGGAACCGTGGATCTTCGCGCCCGCGTTGAATACACTCTTGAAGATCGGGGTGTTGGATGCGACGAGCGAGGTAGCGATGTAGTAGGTTGGGCAGTTAATGGAGAAGTCGCTTTACGCACGTTAATGGGACTACTTGAAGCTTGAGTATGTTTGGGATGAGGCTTACCCAAACCAGGCTTGCCGCTGCCAGAAAGTCGAGTTGTAATCTGCCCTAGGATACAGGCTGTAGAGCTTGCGGATGAAACCTTCGGTCGCATACGGAAAGTGCTTCCTCATATCCGCTGTCTCTTCCTCGACCGTCATCATTGACTGGTTGCTGAAAGTCACCCCCTCAAGTCCTTCTCTGCTCACAAGCATGGGCAACTTGGTGAAATGGCCGGCTCTGAACTCCTTTGATGGTTGGTCTTGCAGCAAGTCTCCGTCAACATAGGGACCATAGTAGAAACTGCCGTATCCGTACGCACCGTCTGCATATCCCAAGCCGTAAGAAGCCTGCGACGCCATCTTCAGAGCGTCTTCCGATACTCCGCGTAGGCAGACGAGGGTTGAACAATTCGTCCCTGAGAGGAGGTAATCGAACTGGTTCGTAAGCTGCTCTTCGCTTAGAAACTGCTGCCACCATGGAAAATCTGCGACGGCAGATCGGAACGGAGCCTTCTCAACACCACCCTTCCACATCATGTGGCTTGTTACGCTGCCACCACCGGCGCTGCCGCCCTGGATCGTGACCCTTTCCGGATCGCCACCAAAAGCCGCGATGTTCTTCTGAACCCATTCCATTGCGAACCGTTGATCGAGCAATCCAGTGTTCGCCACACCGCCCTCCGCCATGTATTTCTTCGACCCAACAAATCCGTAAGCACCCAGCCGGTACTGGATGTTCACGAAGATGAATGCGTTGTTGGAATGTCGCATCAGCGAATATGGCGGAACAATACTAGCGTCTCCAAGCACATAGCCACCGCCAGGAATACTGAAATAAACGGGTAATTTCGAGTCTTTCGTAGCTGTTCCTGGCGTAAAGATATCGAGCACTAAGCAGTCTTCAACACCCGCGACTGGCACGTCGGCATGTACGTTAGCGACGGTCCATCGCGGGTAGCCCTGCACACACGGCGAGCCGCGTTTGGTAGCAATTATGCTTGCGTTGAGGTTTTTCGGCGGCATGTATGGCTGAGGCGCTTTCCATCGAAGTTGCCCGACGGGTGGTGCGGCGAATGGAAGACCAAGAAACTCATTGATGTCGAGAGTATCATTGTAGTGCGCACGGTACTTGGCGTATTTCAAGTCCACGACTGCCCCGGTATTGTTTTGCGCAGTCGATACCGCGGCGAAAAGAGGCGCGAAAAGAGGCGCGACAAGGGCGACGAAACTCATTGATCTGGCCATTTCGCACACGAAATCTGGTGAGCCCGAAGCTCGGAAAAGGGAACAATCTCCCGCCCTTGCTCTTCAGTTTGACTGTAGCATAATTCAGCTTAGTAGAGGGGAGTGTCACTCTTATATATCTTTGGAAGGGAGTTCATTGCACATGCCATGCATGCTTCTGCCTTGTCTCAAGGCAGACGGAAGGATTGATGCGTAGTCTCCTCATCTGCTGATCTGAAGCGGTTCTTATGATGAAGCCGAAGGGCACGGGCACAAGACACGTGAAGCTCGGTTGTTCTGCAAAATGATTGGTTGACAATGTCAGTGCGCTAAGCGACCAATCACATAAAGAAACGCCCGAAATGAAGTGAACAGTGCATCATCACCTATTCAACAACCATCTACTGATATCATGTGCTCACGAGTGGTTATCAGACGTAGAACCGGACTTAATTCACAATAATTGACCCAGTGAATTACCGGCATTGTTAAGTCACAGATTATGTCTATGATTTTACAACGTATTCAAACTATCTTTAGCGATTTATGCTCCCAACACTTACATAATTGATAGGTTTTGAGCAAGTCTTAGTTATAATTAATAGTCGATTCTTTTAATTGGAAGTTCTTGAATCTTTTGGATTCAATTTTTGGTTCACCAGTTAAAAATGCACTAAATCTCAAATTTTCGATAAGTCTCAACATCTATATCTTTTAATACCCTTCAACCAATTCACAAGAACAAAACACTACGAAAGACAATCGTTGAGATGGATGCTACACACAAGGTATATGCCGAGTAGATTCTTGACGCAGGTTACAAATTATACGCAGAGTGGTAAGAAGTCCAAGGACTCCAGTGAAGGTCAGGCCGGTCACCACGCCCTCTGGCCGGAAATTGAGGCCTGGTTGTCAACTGGGTAGGCAAACGGACCGAAATGGTGACTTCGCACCCCGAAGAGACTATTGAAGGGTACAATGGGTTCGTAGTCTTGAAGAGGAAGGAAGGTGTGTCAAAATCGGTAGCCGCATCAGCGTAGTCGTAAGCGCCTCGTTGTCTCCGCAGAACACGACGTCGTCGCCGCAGGGCGGCGCCCAGGGAATTCTTCCGGTCAAAATGAGGCGCATATCCTTGCTTTGGTCTCTATGTCTCAAGGCGTTCACCGTCATGGTTGGCGAGATCATTAAGGCTAATGCCAATAGTGTGATGATTTTGACGCGAAATTTTGTTTGCTAGAAGACGTCGTTTGAGAAAAGGTCTAGTCTGGAATCTCCGGGAGATTCTGCGTAGCTCTCGAGATTTCGCGCAGCAGAGTCTTTCGTGGGAGGGGATGAGGAGAATCAAGTCTAGATATGGGCGGCGAAAGATCGGATTAGCGTAGAGATGAAAGAAGGGCTGGGATGGGCGAGGTCCAGACTGAGAGCAGCAAGATCACTCGAAATAGGTCACACGAGTGCCCGGCTTAGCACACGATATGAGAAAACAAGGCATTCCATTGATCAACTAGATGTAGGTCGTCTCCGTCAGAAAGTGGTAATTGTGTACTTGGCCATCCAAAAGTGCGAATAGATAGACCCGTCTCAGTGCCAACAGCTGTCAAATAGATGCGACTTATGTACACCCCCGAACAGAATACAAAGCACTAGCATCCGACGTAGATCGCTGTGAAGTTCATTAGCCAAGTATTACACGAAAAGAGAATCTCGAAACGACGTACCGTTGGCAAAGAGCGCATAGGAATCAGCGTTGTTGAGCGCCTGCGCAGTGGTGAGTTGGCGTGCATTGTTGTATCCATACCCAAGATCGTCCGTGCCAGCGACTGAGGTCAAGTGCATAGTCTCGTGAAGAGTCGTCGTAGCTTGGTCTTGTGCATGGCACGTTCGACTGAGAGCAGGTAGAGCACTGAAGTAGATTGGGCAGTTGACCATGATGGCCAAAGAAGGAGCGGTGTATGCTAGAACGTTGCTGCTGCAGGCACCGTATACATCGGTGCAGTATTGCTTTGAAGCACCGGAAGTGGTGGATCCGCACTCAGAAGCGGACCTAGTAAATGCGGTCGCCACTTGGGAAGCCACACTGGTTGAGGTGGACTTGAAGTACTCGTTCAGCTTTGCCGTGTTGGAACGAGCGGCGGTCGCCGCAGCCTGAGCGAGACTGCGGCAGTTTGAGAGTGCGGTCGTGGTTTGGGTGCGGCGGGTGCCAGTGCAGTCGGATTGAACGACGGTGCGCTTGAAGTTACGGCGGACCTTGGCGGCCGCAGCACCATCGACCGTAGCGGTGATGGTGTTGCTGGAGTAGGAGACAACACCGGTCAGCTCGGTGGAATCGGCCTTTGCGACATTGAGAGTTCCTGTGGAGACGATGTCAAAGGCACCGCCGGCGCCCAAGTCGTGCGCAGCGGCGACATCGAACGAGGCCTCGACGGTCTCGCCTGCGGCGATGACCTGGAATGCTTCTTCATTGAGCCCGGCTACGTTGACCCGAAGCTTTAGGCCCTCAAAAGCGACCTTGTTGGCTATAGCGAATCAGTACTGTTCCTCGCTCGCAGACACAAAACACTTACAGCCCTGGTACACATTGACCTTCTCAACAGTGGCCTTGTCCAGGAAGCTTCCAGTTTTGAGTACTTTCAAATCCTCCGAACCGGTATTGGTGATTACGGCCTTCACAGCCGTGTTACCCGTCAACTCAAGCTTGACATCAAGAGCCGAGTCGCGCTTGCTGAAATCAAGCGAAACGGCGTTGGCCAGTGAGGCAACGGCAGCGACAGCGAAGAACTTCATTGTGTATAGCGACTGTGGAAGCGATTGAATGAGATGATGAAGTTGATGTTGAACTTTAGAGCTCGCTGTCCGCCGTCTTTATACCGAAGCAGAAGAGTGTTCAATGGGGAAGTGGACGATAGACATGCATCACGTCCGAACGCTCTAGTCATTATGGGAAGCTCGACTGATCGTCCCGCGACCATAAAGTGCGTCGATATTGCTTGCCATCGCATCGGTAGCTATTCGTGCCCTGATACCGGGGCTACAAGCATCGAAGAGGAATGTCCAAAGTCCATCCTCGGTCCGCTCCCCAATCGCACGCAATCTGGCGGTGGGGGTTTGGATATGGTGGCATGTCCGAACGACTACACAAGCCTCGCAAATTGTTCTTGCCTACTAAAACGCATGGTACCGGCGTCGAGAATGCCATGTTCTCCAGGCCAAGCGAGAACATCCCGGAATACATAGGTGGAGATAGGAGTCTAGCCCCACACAGCATCGCTTAGCACTCCACCTGCCAAATGCAGTAGTCCAAGATTGCCTTGAGATAATTCCGGGGTGGGCCGACACCTACGCTGATTGGCATATGCTTATCGTAGCTTAAACAACACCTAGAAAGACGTTTCATATTCTACCTGCTCTCTTGGGTTGGCCGAACGTTGCGAAGCGAATTGTTTTGCAGCACGCGCCGCTGCTTAATGCAACCTCCTCCGTAGGTAGCTGAGTGGTTCTACTCGAGCGGGGTCAGTGTAGATCTGACGGCCTTTGCCTGCGTTATCTTCGCATCAAATTCATCTCAATCCCGGCCTGTGGTCCTGGCATGCCCAGACGACAATAAAGGGAAAACACGGCGATTGGTAGGCGGCAAAGGCGTGCAGAGGCGACGCAAGACCTCCGCAATTGGCAGACGTAATTGTTGGAAAGCTTCTCGCATCGAAAATGTGCCCAATTGTACCGTCGGATCTCCCGGGTATCTAGATCGACGCCGCCACCCGCTCACCAACGACTCCAAGCAAGGAGGCTCGCGAACCGGGCATTCAAGGACGGCGAGCCAGTGAGTTTGTGTCTGCATCTCTTCCCTCCAACGACCTTGGCGCTCTTCCGCGATATGAAGCCACCATTTCCGAAATCGGCGGGCTCTTGGTGCAAGGCACGTATTAATTGCTCTGTAGCAGTGCCGAGTTTCTGGTAGCGCTGTTCTTGCCCTCATCTGGAACGATCGCTACAAAGCTGGATGCGACGACTCGAAGCTTGACGACGCTGCAGTCTTTTGCGAGCTCCAAGGCCCGCATCATGCTCTTCGACCGACTGATTGACAGTTCCACCGTGGGGCTTCAGCTTTGTGAGAGGGGCAAGGCTTGAAATGTAACCCGCCCTCAATGCAAAGCGGCACAATGCTCAAACAGTTCGCAAGATGTGCTCGGCGTAATAATGGTCGCGGACTGAAGCAACACATGGCGCTTGTCATCTGGCAGATGGCAGCTTCATTGGGCATATCGAGTCTCCCAGTGGTGTGAGGTGTGAGGTTGAACGACGGCTGTTGATTTCCTCCCGCTGAAGCGCTTCCACGCACGCTTGCTCGAAAAGGTAAGCGCTTGCCGATATGGACGTGACGTTGGGTGGCTCTACCCTCGCTCGCTTCCTGTGGGAACGAACGACCGAACGGCAGAGTTCAATCATCACGACCGTCGAATAAAAACCAAACACAGCATAGAATCAGTAGTCCACTATGAACAATAGGCGCTCTGCGTTATTCTGTCAACGACATAGTTCTGAAGGGAGTCAGTTGTAGGCATATAGCAAGGCTACTAGACCCTCCTTCTGTAGCTCATCGAATACACCAACACCCCTCAACAAGTAGCCATTCCGAAACAACGTCTCTGCCACAATGAGCGCTCAAGCAGACAACAGCAAGCACAGTCGTCCAATCATTCGATGGTTTAGTCAACCTACCAGCCGCCAGACCACCAGCCTCCAATCCCCAAGCCACCAAGCCATTATACAAAGCACCAATCAAAGCACCAACCAAGACGCAAATCCTATCAACGAAATTCAGACCACCGACAACGCAAGTGCTACCAGCAAAGCAGAAGACATCGACAACGCCGAGATCAAAGGGACGTCTAGGCATGAAGATGGTCAAATGATAAGCACATCTTATGTGTATACGAACTCAGTGTAGACCGTGTGCGCAGGTCCGACCAAGATCTTGAGCTGCAACATTAAGGTCGATGCCTCAGATAAGCGAATAAAACAATATCCATGTTGTTGAAATTGCAGGGTCGTAGATAGCCGTAAGTGATAGTTATGCGGCGCCAGTTACGCGAGGCAAAACACCGACTGAACAAGCAAGGACGAAAAGACATGTGACTTCCAACCTAAAAGCATTCTACCAACGCAACCAGCTACACCATCCCAATAGCCCCCCAAACCCGCCCACAATCCAAGCCGACAGAGCAATGTCACTCCTCCCAGCAACACAGCCCCAGCCTATCTCTTCTCGTTCTCCTCCGAGCTAGCCTGTGCCGTGATATCCCTCCCAAACGTCGATCATCCGCCGCCGCCTGCTCCATACTCAGCAACACAATCGCCGCCTGACGTACCCATCACGGCGCTATATACTTACCATTCATGGCACTGACAGCCGTGTTCTCCGCTTGGCGAGTCTGCTGCCCTCGGGTGGCTTGTTGTGGCTGCTGGCCAGCGGGGGGGTTGTTCTGGTTCGAGGGCATGATGGAGATTTGGTTTGGGGGCTTCGGGGTGATGGGTGTAGGGAGGGAAGGGAAGGGGGTCGGAGCTGTTGGGTAGTAATATGGCTGACTCTAGAGCAGAAACAGTCGCTCCTTTTATGTGGGGTCGGGTTTCTGTGGTTATGCGATTCGCTTGTGCCCATGGCGAATACATGCAGCGGTCCCAGGTGAGGTGCATCGAGGCCCAGCTTTGGCGGCAGCTTCATACCAATCAAAGTTCAGCCTGACATGCTTTTTCCATCTGCTGCAGCCACATTCGTCCTTCTGATATGGGCAGTCATAATACTGGTCGTGCTTTGCTTACCCCCCGCAAGTGCGGGACTGATCATTCGGCATCGTGCATGGAGCTGTCGTGACAGTGTGGCTTCGTTCTTGCGCAGAGATGTACCGCTCATTGGAAATGCCTTGTTTCTACCCGCACTTGAAGTTGATGGGGGACGTCCGATTTTATCTGTATGTGGTGACTAAGGGGCATAAGGCGCTGTGGGGCGGGTGAGCATGGTGTATAATCGCGGAGGGGGATGGGCTGAGATAGCTGGGATGGGGTGGAGAGCAGGAGAGATAGGTGTACCAGAGGCTGGAAAAAGATGGAATTAGTAAATGTGGGGAAAAGAGATGCAAGTTACAACCTAAACGCAAATCTACCAACCCAAGTAGCTACAATTCAGCATAGCCCCCTACCAAATCCTCCACGTTCCTCCCACCTCCACACAAGGCTGTTACACATAACCATATATACCACCTCCCACCTCATTTGACCCGTTCTCCAACTCCCATACTATGCCGCCGTAGGATTTCTAGCCTCCTCAGCCTTCTCCTCTCCACCGCCAGCAGCTAGCCTCTCCGCTGTCTCCGTTTTGATCTCCTCAGTAATAGTCTCTTCCTCTTCAGCCGGGAAGCCACCCGGGATCTTGTCTTCAATCAATGGCTCCGCCTCGGCTGGTTCCGCTACAACAGGTTCGGTGCTGCCAGCCGTTTGACCTTCAATGAGCTCATCGGGGGCCTCTGCAGGTTCGTCGATGGTACTTGAAGGAGCGTCCTTGACGAGAGCTGGCTCTAGATCGGCCTCGCCCGGCTCTATGTGCTCCTCTTCGTCAAACACCTCCTCTGTGGCTACGGGCTCCGCAGGTGCGGACTCATCACTCTTCTCGATAGGTTCCAACGCAGCGTGCAACTTTGCAGACATCTCCGCAGCAGGCACATCCAACTCGCCATCGGCTCCAATCTGCCAAACCGTGCTGGTAATATCCACATTCAAACTTGCTCGTGGCACCGCAACCTCCGACGTTACGGTCGCCGCCGGGGTCGGCGACGCTGCTGGTTTTCTCCTCTGCGGACCCTTGGCGCGGCCCTTTCGTGCATCCGTCAGGGGCTTCGGAGGTTCCTTCTCCTCTTCCGGCTCGGGTTCTTTGTGCTTAGGTGGGCCTAGACCCAGTTTGCTGTTGAGATCATTGAGGAAACCAGCTTGCAGAGCAGCGATCTTTGAACCAGCCGGGCGAGCGGGGACGGGTGGCTTGGCTTTGGGCTGGGCCGCACCCTCGCCGTTCTCCTCTGATGAGATGGTGGGAACCTTTTCTGATGACCTGGTGAGAGGTTTGCTGGGACGAATGGGAACTTGCGGTTTCGGCCGTTCCGGCAGCAAGGGCGCCTTCTTTTCTACTGGGGAAAGTTCCTTCGGCTTTTGAGGCCTTGAGGGGATGGAAGGTTTGCCAGCCGTCTGTCTGTCTGCAATAGGCGAGTCATCCGCATAATCGCCACTTTCTTCGGTCTGAGGTCCGCTGACGGTGGTTTCTAGCATGCCGTGATTGGGAGCGTCTTCCCAAATATCCTGGCTGGGGAAGCGCTGTTGCATGCCTGGGCGGCTGTTGTCACTGAGATGCTCCTTGTCCAAATGCTTATTCGCGAATCGCCTGGTGTGTTCTGGAAGGAAAGACTGCTGGTCTTCCTGGGTGATGTTCTCCTTACGGGCCTGCTCAGTCTCGGGCTGCTCAAAAACCTTTGCGGATGCGACACCGCCGGGTGTGGGCGGCTCTCGCTCATCCGGGGCTTGAGGGGTGTCGACGGTGGTCTCGAGCTGAAGACTGCTCGGCGTATCTTCCCAAACGTCCTGGCTGGGAAAGTGATGGCGCGCTAGATCGGGACGCTTCTTGAGCTTGTCCAAAGGTGACTTGGGCGTGTGCGTCTCTTCATCCTCAGGGAACAAAGGCTCGTACTCCTTGGTGGATTCCAAAGGTGTACCGGTCCGGTCCAAATGCGCCGGGCTGGGGATGAATCGCTGCCTGTTGGCCGTGTTGTTATTCCGGCTAGAATTTCGGCTAGTAGGCCGTTTGGTGATATAGGAGGGGTGGCCGTCGTCATTGAGGGTGTACTCGCCACTGCCGCGACGTTCTAGTTCAGGCGAGATGGCAGGCTGCCTCCACTCGGTCACCTTGTTCTTCTCGATCTGATCAGATGCGAGAATGGGGGTGCCATAGCCGCGTTCTGACACCCAGCCACCAGCGTCGTCGGTGTTCCCACCCTCTGGACCAAGATCCTCTTTTGGCGGGTCATACCCACCGCCGTGGATCTTGCTCGCGCGGTGTGTCGGAGGATCAATGTGTATGATGTCCTCCTCATTTTCGCCATCTTGCGTCTTCGGCCTCGTAAAGACATCGGCAGGGAAGTTGGACTGGCGGAGCGGAGACTCGGCAACAGGTGCGGACTTGCCGCTTATGGATACAGGACGGCCCGATGGGGGTTGCGGGGAGGCGATTCTGGAGGCATATTCCTCCGTCGCCATGTATCCGATTTGCTCGTCGGGCGTGCCAATAGCGGTCCTCGAGGTCCCTACAATATGATGTTAGCATCTGCCATGAACTGCTGCTTATGCCACCGGTAACGTACCCAATCCATGTCCGTGGGCTCGCGCTTCACGGACCAACTTGTCAAGCTTGTGAGAATCCCAGTTGTAATCCTTCCTGTTTTCCTGAATGTGCGGCCCGTACTCGCCCGCCTTTTCGCGTTTGTGATCTTCTGGGTGCTTCGCGTACCAATCGCGCTCGAACTCGTCCTTGCCAACCTTGCCGTGTCCGTGGAGGCCGTAGCTGCCAGGCGGACCTTGGAAAACCTCCCGACCGCTCTTGGTCCGAGTGTGATGACGCGGGGTGCCAGTCTGCCCGGTCTTGTTGAAAAAGCCCACGCCGGTTGAAAGGGACTGGTCAAATGGCGAGGGACTGGGCGCCTGCACATCTCCCGCATTCGGGTACATGGGCACCTGCAGACCGATTTCCGGAATGCCCTGCTCGTCCTCCCGCTCCTCTTTGTGTACCGAGCTGGGGCGCGTGTTCCCACCAACCGAAGATCCCGACCCCGCAGCCGTTGACCGGTCATCGGGCAACAGCCTACCGAAGCCGGCAGCCGCAGCCTGCGAGGAATCGGTACGAGTCACCGTCTGAATCCTACTCTTCGCGGTAGAGCTGGGCACCGAGGCCGTGGGGGCGTGAAGGGGCAGATCGCCGGGCACCTGCGATTTTTGCTGCGGGGCGGCGTCGCTCTGGTTGGTGAGCGTCTTGGAAAGATCGTCGAAGCTGGCGTACTCGTTGCCCTCCTCGCCGAGTGACGGAAGGCTGACGCTCGGTGGGCGAGATGGCAGCTCGGTGCTAAGGCGGCTTCCCTTCTGCTGCCCACTGGGCCTGTGGTCGAAAGTCGGGTCGTTCAAGGGCGAGCGCGTAAAGCTCTCGCGATTGGGAGAGATGGAGCGGTCGATGCTGCGCTTGGGACGCGGTGGGATCTTGGGGACGTCCATAAGCGAGGAGCTCGCCGCCTGAGCCTGCGCTCGCGACGGACGCGGGGGTATTTGCGGGGGAGCGCTCATTGTTGTGGCTCTGTGAGGGTGGTGGTGGTGGAGCTTGGGAGAGAGGATATGGAGGCTGAGTCGCTAACTGCAAGATAGGATGGTCAGTGACGTGCTCAGGCCATTGCATGCGTGAAACGGTGGAAGTGAGATAAGCAGCGGTTCCGGGCAAATCAAAGGCTCAAGCTCTTGGACCAGAAGTCTCAACACCTGCAAGCTCACTCGGCGACAGAGATGCAAGCAGCAGGAACCCGGCCAATGGGGATCGCGGCAATTGAGCCTAGTCCAAGCTGTTCGGCGCAGACAAAGCGGGAAACGGGCGGGTACTGACCTCGACTAGACAATTGGGCGCGGTGTGATTGAGAAAGATGGAGAGAACAAGCTCAAGACGTGGTCTGGAGAAAAGGCGCAGAGGCGGAGCGAGGGCTGGCGCAGGGTGGTTAGTTAAGTATCGATCGCAGCATCGGTGGACCCGCAGTGATGCAAGCTCGCTCGGCTGCGCAGGCCATGCGCAAGCCATGCGCGCGTTTTACATGCACATGTTGACGCCCGAAACCTGAATCCCCCGCCTACCCCGGCTTTTTCATACACGACATACCGTCTCCCGTGTATGGAAATGCCTCTGGGGGCCATTGCATACACGCACCAATACCACGCCTTGTATTACAGCCAACAGCTGGGTGGCACCAAGTGAGAGCTACATGCTCGTCGCCCAGCCGCTAGGTCGCTTTGGGGAATGCAGACGGATCGCGATTGCAGGCATCGTGAACATTCAACGGCTGCGCTTAACCGTGGCCGTAATCCACAGGGCTTCCTTTCTCTCGACGTGGTTTGATGAATACAGTCAATCCTCACAACCTACTTCGTCCGTGTCACGAAAGCCATGTATACCCACCAGCACTCTTGCGGCAATTCCATACACGCAGGTTCTTCACACCAGCTGCGTTCGCTTCGCCGCCACT
>Ga0247803_1000302_pt1 | contig 28873 bp, 28 predicted proteins | sample UWRJL014104B1_FD_180928 | JGI IMG/M metagenome (GOLD analysis project Ga0247803, IMG submission 180928) | Plant litter microbial communities from Arlington Agricultural Research Station in Wisconsin, United States - UWRJ-L014-104B-1 | ecosystem: Environmental > Terrestrial > Plant litter >...
CTGACAAGGAAAGGTGTCGAAGCGTCGGAAACTGTCGTAGTGTGCCAATGATCGCGCGAAATGTTAATTGATTTGCAGTTTGCGCTTCTTCCTGATGGAGAGCAAGTGTCGTCAAACCAAAGTGGCTGGAGTTTAGATTGAGGAATTGCTCTGTTTTATCGCAGGCTTCATGGTAGTACCCCTGTGTCGGATCGTCGTCGTCGTCTTCATCAACCTCGAAATCCTTGTCGGCAAAATACCAAAGTCGTTCTTTAAGCGCCGTCCTTGTGGACAGCGCATGCGATAGTCGATCGAACGAGTGCGTGTACGGTATATGAAAACCAACGAGCCGCTCGAGATTCGGACATGCCATCACCAACGAAGCCACTAGGTTCACTATCTCTTCTCGCTCGATAGTCGCGTTTTGGTAGAGCGTCTGGCAGTCCGGCACGTGCAGTTCGCGCACCATACGCGCCAGTATCTTGCGCTCGCGCAGCGTCCTCCGTAATAATTTTAGTCGACTAGCGCCTTCGATCTTGAGCTTCGGGAATCTCGGGTGGTCCTCATTGGCGATGGTGATTTTCCGGTACCTGCAAAGCGCAATCAGTATCTGTCGATCTTAAGAACAGTCTAACTATTAGCCTGCGAAACGAAATTCAAGAAGGAGATGATACAACGAGAAGCCAGATCCTGCCATCCTGACTTGGAAGAAAACAATACTAAGTAGCTCACGCTTATTACCGAGACCCGGGCCAAATGACATGGTGTGGTGTTGTATTGTGTGTGGGGCCAAAGCGTAGCGAGACAAACAGAGAACGGAAGTCATCCTTACATTTTCAGGGTCACAGCGCGATCCCATACTCGACTTGTCAAAGAGAGGCTGTAGAGGTCCTTCATAAAGCACGACGCACAGGAGGCGTCTTGATCCAAATGTAGTTGCTCTAGTTTTTCGATCACGCAGTCGTATACTTCGCGTGGTAGCCTTTTGAAGATGTGCGGCGATAATGCAGGTTCCATAGTCGAGCGTCTCCAGCTTGAGCGATCCGAGTTCCTCTTGTAACGTTCAAGCTCCCATGGGGTCCGCACGAGACGAGGTACTTCAACGCTGTCGTATGCTGGCATGCTGTATCTGGCCTTTGGAGGGGCATCGTGAACGGGTATGGAGGAGTCGTTCTGGAGGTCATCTCTAAGTCCTGGGGGTGTTGCACTAGAGTTGCTGTTCTCGGTCTGTCTTGCTGGGTATGATCGTCGTGCTTGATGTCTGTAGGCACCATTAACATACAACTTCTCTCGGTGTACGTTTGGACAGGGAGTAAATGAGAAAACAATGGACTTACATGCCAATAGCATCAATTGGAGACAAAAAACGTCTAGGAGTAGACATGAGGTTGAGCATAACCATCGAATCGCGACAGTCCGTCATCATGACAGACGAACTAGAATCTAGTGTGCCTCTAGCGAAGAGAAATAGAAGAAGTTCAGCCCAACAGGTATAACACAGACATCGAGACGAGGGGGAATGACGGCGAAATAAGACAACAAGTCAAGATATGGCCCAGCGCCGCTCAAAGTGGCCCCGCAGGGCGGCAAAATATACTGCACCCTGCCAGCTAAGTAACATACCTAGTATCGGTCCCAGGACCCAGTCGAAGGAAGGGTTGCAAACGCACACATCCCAGCAAGTTGAAGATCGTCGCCAACAAACAGCCTGTAGCCAGAAATGCGAGCAATCAGGTTTCGCATAAAAAGCCTCTGAGCGAATCAGGGCGCGGGTCAAGGCACCAAGGCTGGGGTTTTCTTGCTAGGGCCCAAGGAGAGTTTCACGCCGTGGCTGGTGAGTAGCGACGGGGCGTTCGCCCAATACGCCGGTGGCGCTGTTGGGCGGTACCTGACGGGAAGTGACAGCGAAGGAAGAGCAGCTGAGGGTGCGACTTGGACCACAAGGCTGTGGTGGTTGTCGTTGTGCGGCCACACGAAAAACGTTGCTGTTGGAACGTTGCGAGAGGGTTGCACGAGAGCGATGTGTGGGCTTCGTGGTTCACGACGTCAATGGTCGAGGGTCCCGCAGCCCAGTCAAGGATACAATAGAAGGTTTCGGTCGACAGAGATTGGCGAGAAAAAGCGGCCGATCGACGGCGGTTCGTGTTGATCTCCGCATGCCATCGCTGCAACCAATCGTGTTTGTTGGCCGATGAATGACAGACGACATCCGCTGTCGCCGCCTGCTTCCGCCCAGGTGGTGGAGAGCTGAGCGCTGCTGAGCATCCCGGCCTGCACGGCACCGCGCAAACGCCGAGGTACAGAGGTCCTATCGCGTTCGCAATGTTGTGTCGTTTCTTCTTCGACTTCATCCCACACGGAGCTCATGGAGCTGACAGCATCGTATCGCGAAATCGCATTGATCTTCCCGTGCCGCTCGCTGGGGGCTGCCCTGCAAGCTGCGATATATGCCATGTCATCAGCTTTGACTCGAAGCACAGAGCGTCGTCGCGACGGCGCGACCCCCGCGCCCGCGCCACCGAAATGACCGGACGGGCGAACCAAAGAACGGAGTGGTGTAGCTGTGGTTCAGGGACACTTCCATGGACCGGGTTTAGCGGGCGGCGACATGCTTGGTGTTTGTTTCTTAGCCGATCGGCGACTACCGGTACTTGCGTGGCAGTGTCCCTAAGATTGGCAATATGCGAAAGGTCAGAAGCTTGAGCATGTTGTTTCGAGCGCTATGCAGAAGAGTCAGCTCAACTATGAGCTGAGTTTAAACAACACCGAGCGTGAGCCTAAATGCTCTGAACGACGGCTTGCGATAGTGCTGATCCTACTAACTACAATGGATGCTCATGAGCACATGTACCAGCGCGTTTTTTTTTTAATCCGATTATATTGACAAAGTATAGAAATAATGCTCTCATTGAACTGCCCTATCTATGTCCGTGAACTATATTCCCTCATTCATCACTCATGAACTGCTAAACCAGACAAATTTACACGACCCAGCCATAACGTGACCAGACCAAACCTCGTCCTTTTCTAAAACAAGAACCTCAAAGTTGTGCACGTTCCTACTGCTTCGGCTTCCCACTCATGGTTTGCACATCTGGCTGCGCATCAGGCACCTGTTGAGGACGTCCACTGAGGATGTTGACAATCTCCTTGAGATTCATCCAGAACTCGTTCTTCGGGCGACGTCGATGCCAATCAGTTTCCTTTTGTCAAATGTCAGCACTAGCCTTGAGTCACAAAGATATAGGGAGCATAAATAGAAAATCTCACCTTCTTCTCCACGGTCTCCATGGGCGAGAAGAGCACCTTGGCGCCCTTGATACCGATCACGGCGGTGCTCATGGGATCGTCGCAGATCTCGTCCGGATCCATACCGGCGTAAACCTCGATGTGTTCTAGGGAGCGGAAGGCGAATCGTACAGCTCGGACACGGTCCATAGGTGATGGCTGCGCAATATTAGCGTCGCGATGACTAAGGATCGATAGAGGAACTTACGGTGGTACCCTGTTGGAAGTGACCTGGAACACCGTGCCGTGACTCAAACTTGCCCTTGCCTTCCTGGGCGATCATCTCTGCGATAATCTGCACACTATATGTCTTGGATGCTTTCTCGTTGACCAGGATAATCTTTCCTGCACGGTTCTGTCCCTTGTCTGCGAGGAAGAGATCGCGCAAGTAGTCGATGTCGCGGTCAAGCATCTTAAGATTGATACCGTCCTCCGGCGTGTAGACGGCTAGAGCGCCAATGGAAAGACCAGCAACCGTGGCGATGTAACCGGATTCGCCACCTTGAGTCTCGATAACAAAGACTCTTCGCCTTGAGGCGGACGCAGATTGTCGGCAAGCGTCGCAGTACTCGATAAGAGCGTTCAAGCATGTATCGGAGCCGATCGAGTACTCGGTTCCGGGTACGTTGTTCGAAATGGTTGCTGGCAGAATGACCTAATTCTTATTAGAAGTGCGTGAATATCGATCACGCAGTAAATGCTTACCATTGGGATTTTGAAGGACTTGTAGTGCTCCCTTCCCTTGCGTAACTCGCTGACAGCTGTGAAAGCCTCGAATCCTCCGACCACGAAAAGAGCCTGAATATTGTACTTCTTAAACACAAATGCGACTGTCTCGAGATCTTCGCTCGGAAGGCCACGGTTTGTACCAATCTCAGATCCTCCCTTATTTGCCCAGCTCTCAGCATCGAGCCACTCGACCTCTCGCACCGCGCCAAGCGGCTCATCCGAGTGATGTCGGATGAGACCTGGGAAGCCGTTGTGAAGAGCAATAGGTGTGTGTCCCCTGGCCAGGCAGTACGCCACGACGGCACGAGTAGCGGCGTTCATACCGCCTGCCGGTGCTCCGACGTGAATGATGCCAACACGCATCCGCTTCTCCTCTGGCAGCTTGAGCTTCGGCTGGTCTGTTGATGTGGTAATTTGGTATGACTTGTAGTACTCTGCAAACTCAGCGTCTCGCAGGCGCATGGCCATGTCGAAATCCTTCCTCTCGATTGCCTTTGCGACTTCTTGTGTCTGGGCCACTGCTTCAAGCAACGGGCGGCGCACGATCTTGTTCTCGACTATGCAGATGACGGGAGATGGGGTTTCCGGAGTGGCCTCTAGTACCGCTTTGACTGCCTCAACACCCTGAAGGGTTGACAACATCCTGTCATATGCCGCTGGCTGTCCTCCGCGCTGGACATGGCCAAGTGTCGTGATTCTCGTGTCCAGGCCTGCTCCCGAGAGGACATCTTTGATCTCGGTTGGCGTAATCTTGTTCAGGTTTGTGTCGATGGCGCCTTCAGCGACGATCACAATGGTTTTCCGTTTGCCCAGGGCGCGATGTTTCTTGATTATACCAAGCATGTCCTCCTGCCAGCCTTCTTCGGCGGGTTTCTCTGGGATGAAGATGAAGTCACTTCCGGTAGCGACACCAGCCATGAGCGTGAGCCACCCGCAGTGCCTTCCCATTGTTTCCACCACAAAAGCGCGCTGATGGCTCGTAGCGGTCGTGTCGACGGAGTCGATGGCTTCGCAGATGCGGGCAAGGGAGCTGTAGCAGCCAATGGTGGCGTCCGTCATGCTGAGGTCGTTGTCGATTGAGCCAACAAGGCCGACGATGTTCAGATGCTTGAAGGGCTCGATTTGCTCGGCCGTGAGCTCCTTGTTCTCAACCAGCTCTGCCAACAGGCTTGGCCACTCTGCTCGGAATTTGTCGGCGCCCGTCAGACTGCCATCACCGCCGCAGATGACCAGCGCATCGATGCCCTTTATGATCATGTTCTTGGCGGCTGTTCTCCGGCCTTCCCGTTGCATGAATTCTTTGCAGCGCGCAGTGCCAATCAGCGTGCCTCCCTCCAAGAGGAAGCCACGGACGTCCTGCCAGTGCATTTCTTTGATCATGTCTCCGCCCTTCACCAGGCCGTCGTAGCCCTCGAAGATGGCGAAGGCCTCGCAGTCGTTGTGGATCGCCATACGGACGACGGCTCGTACAGCTCCGTTCATGCCCGGTGCATCGCCTCCGGATGTCATGACACCGATTCGGCGCTTCTTGCCCTCGAGGGGCGGGGGGAGGTCTGTCGGCGCCATGTCGGGCAGGTTCGCACGGTGTAGGTTGTACAATGTGAGGTAGAGGCGCGGCGGACGGGGGAGCAGGTTTTTAGGGAAGAGGAATCGATTCTGGGAGTAAAGATAAGGGCGTGGAGGGGCGTGTGAATAGGTAAAGCTAAGTTCTGCGTCGAAGCAATCGGCGTTGGGAAGCTTCGACAGCTAGCTAGTAGCGGGGTAGGTTGGGTCTTGGGATCTTGAGCCCCGAGGTGTGTATCGATGCGGAGTGCAGACAATTGCAGCGAGATAAGACGGAAGGGCGAGGCTGAGGCTCTCTCGTATATAGGCGCCTCAAGATAAGATGTGCGTGGTTTTGTTGACAGAAGATCAGGTGCAATGACGTGGGGTCGTCGAAAAAGAAAACGAAGAGCTCCCCTGCTACGGCCTCTCACCTGGTGGGGCCACCATCGAACCACCGCCGATCACCACCCATATGTGCTGGCACCCCGTGCCTCAATTGCCCTTTGAGTAGGTGGTAGACCCGGTCTGGTTGCTGGACTGAGAGAGCCTCGGACGTGGCATTCGTGGTTGCTGGTCAATACGGCTGTGTGTGCATCTCGGACGCGGCGATGAACCGCAACCCCACGTGCAAGCCGGCCGGCTATATTCAACGTCTCCTGTGCATCAGGCCAAGGGAGAGAGACCCACGTGGAAGCCAAATCCTGCTAATAGCGACATCTAACGCAGTCGCTGCGATCTCGTGCATTGTGGTGGGCCTAGCCACTGCACCCACGAGGAAATTTTCTCACGCCACGCTTTGGAACCCACCGATGATACCATGCCATGCTCCTACGACAGGCACCTGGCGCATCATCACGATCTTTTGACAGAGTGTGTACGGAATACGGTAACATCTGTTAGCAATCAAGGCGGTTTTGAAGCCCAAGGTGGGTTGATTTACCATGTGCGTAGTATCGAGATGACACAAGTACATGGCCTGCGATATCACGAGGAAGCACACCTACGACATGAGACATTTCCTGAAGGAGAAGCAAAAAAGGTCCTCGTGTAAAGAAGAAAGCGCAAGAGGTATCATTCCGACCGGCTCATCCGAGGCACCGCCAACCAGCAAACATGCATCCTTTGCCCCAACTCCATTGCCTCCAAACAGCAACGACGACAGAACGCTCTACAAACATACCCCCCCAAAACGCCAATCATCACTCATTATCCAACAGCAACATCCCATGGCCCTATAGTACTTCACCCCGAAACAGAAGCTCACGTTTCAGCGTCATCCTCAGCGTCGCCGAGCTGGTCTTCCTCCTGGCAACTGCGCTCAACTTCATCGGCGATGAACTGCTCGTACTCCTCCAGACTCTTCTGGATGTGCAGCTTGAAGCGCACAATGTCGTCGAGCATGCGCTCAATCTCTGTATGCAGCTCCTCGCGCAGGGTGTTGGCTCGGAGCTGTAGTTGTTCGTACCTGCATCTCGTTAGCATGTGTATTGTGGAAACGAATCGAGACGACTTACTCAATGTTCACAGCCATTTCTCGCTGCACCATCAACTGTACCGACTCTCCCAGATTACTTCGCATGCGACCGAGTTCCTTCTCCATCTTCTCGATCTGCGCATCGGAGGCCGTTTTCTGCGTGCTTGTAATCTCGCGCAGTTTCTCCAGCTCTTCTTCGGCTTGAGCAACGCGGTGCCCTAGAGCTTCGACCTCGGACTGCTTGTCATCCATTGCCTCTTTGATCTTGTCCAACAGGTCGTGGTTGTTCATATCCGCCTCTAGTGCCGAGTTGCGGCGCTCCGCGATCTCCTTCCTCAGCGTGAGTATGTTTGCTTTGACTGTGCCGCGGAGGTCGAGGTTGACAAGGTGGTGTGGTGAGTACCCGGTCCCCGAGTCCGCGAGCAACCGGTCTGAAGCATCCTGTGTGGAGGCGCCCATCTGTGAGCCTGAGAAATTTGGACCGTCGTTGATGGAGAGCACGAGCTCGTACTCCTGACCCTTTGCATTGACTGCCGTGGAAGGAATCACGCCAATTTGGTAGCCCAGATTGTTGTAACGCTCAATCGTTTGCTCCAGCTCATCCAGTTTCCTCGATGCGGCTAGTTCCTTCTCTGCGACACGCTTCTTCGATTCTTCACCGCGCGTAGAAGTAGCTTGGAGCGCGGTATCCAAGCGCTCCTTCTCGGTCGCCATACGGTCAATGTCGGCAATAGTCATGCCCCGGCCGTCGATGATTGCTTGCAATTCCTGACGCTCCTTGTCGGTCGTCTCAAGCTCTGTGTCAGTTTCTTCAATCGACTTCCCCAGAAAGTCGCATCGATCAGTGTACTTTTTCACTTTGGCGTCCATTGAGTTGTTGTACGTCTCAAACTTGATGCGATCCTCCTCCAGAATCCGAATCTGCTCCTCTAGCTTCTGTATGCGCGGTGCCGATTTGGACAGTTCTTCGATTTGGTCCTGCAGCGCCTTGTATTCTGCTTCTAGCACCTGAACTTGGTCGTGATGCTGCGCATTGGCTTCGTCGAAACGCCTGGCCATTTGTTCGATGTGTGGCTGCATGAGCCGCGCTTGCGACTGCTCCATGGCTGATTCGTCTTGTTCCTCGTCCTCGTCTTCTGCGGATAACCACGTACTGTACGCGCTCGACAAAAACTCGAAGATGATGCGGTCGCCGGACACATCGTGCCCAGCTTCGAAACATGCCTCGTCGTAGCTCCCATACTCATATGCGCCGATCATCTTGGCCAGCTGCATCATCCAGTGGAGCAACCCCAAGAACGTCGCCCAATTGTTTCCGCCGACAGCTGCGATTTGCGACTTCATGATGTTCTTCTCAAACGGATAACGTAACTGCTTCAGAAGAATCGGAACTTCCTGGTCGATGGACTTTTGGAAGCGGTACGAAGGGTCGATCCGGTGATAGAGCCATTGGAACATGCAGTTGAAGTCTTTTTGCGTCGGCGAAGTCATGCATTTGTTCGATAGCACGTGCTTGGACTCCATCTCAAAGTTGTTCTGCGTCAGGTATTCCAATAGCTCCTGGCCCATATGCGATCTGGTGGCCGCGTCTTTCAGTCGCCGTGGATCGGTTGGAACGCCTGCAGGAAGAGGCGCAGTCTGGAAGAACGACTGCTTCACGCCTGCCTGACCAGATCCATGTGACGCGCGCCCCTTGAACACACTGCTCCGCCGCTGGGTGCTTTGTTCGAACGTAGGGCCAGGAGCCGGAGTCTGGAAGATGGACGCGCCGGGTGCGAAGCTTTTCCTGCCTCCCCCAGCGCTGCCCCCGCCGAACATGTTGCTCGTAGAGTTCCGGTGAGCGGACTGGAAACCCTGCTCGGCGAGATTTGTGCCTGAGGATGATCGCTGAAATATGGGCTGGCTAGGGCGACCGGGTGCGAGCGACATGCGCGAGCCAGACTGTGAACGCGCGTGGTTCGCGCCAAACTGGCCGGCCGGTTGCTGCATGTTCGAGATGGAGCTCGAGCGCTTCATGGCTGAGGAGGGCATGGGAATCGCGGAGCCGTTGTTGTTTATGGGCGCCAGTGTCTGCGCAAGTTGTTAGTAGGGACGCGCATAGGTTGCGACGAAAGGCGGGCAACAGCAACTCACTTGGCGGCGGACCGAGAAGAGGCCCGGTTCCTGAGCCATTGCAGGCAGTTGGTGTTTGCGATACGGCGCGGTCAAGATGCTGGGTCCGAAAGAGATATTGGAGCAACGAGGTGCGCGATACGCCGTCGGGGTGTCGTGTTGAAGATGCGGACCGAGCGTGTTTGTTGTCATGGACCGATCGGCTTTAGCGCCATAGCAACGCGACACCTCTCTGATTGGCCAGCCACTTTGCCTTGTTGTCTAACACACGAATGGATAAATTGGCGCATGACACAACAAATAGCGAATGTCCACGACCACAGAGGGGTACTACAGGGGAAAACCCGTGTGCAGGTTAAAAAAACATCTGGTCGCGCACTTGACAAAAGAGACCAACCTGTTTTGCTGCCGCGACGTGCGAGCTCCGGCAGATATACGTGACTAAATATATACGTAGAAGCAGGAATGTAATGACAGCTGGGTGGGAGAGGACCCCCAGAAACTCTCTGCCCTCCAACAGTGAACCTCACCAGTGCTCCTTGTTGCCGCCCTCTCTCTTTCCAGCAATATATACACCTGCGCCAACCGCCCCTCTCCCTTCGTCTCCGTTATCCTGCCTGCTCCGACTGGGGGTATCGTGTGCATCAAGCAAAATGAGGTATCCACAATCTGGCAAACTCCCAACCGAGTCCAGCGTATGCACCAAAATGAAGCGACAAGTGTCATTAAACTCAGTCCGTCAGAATCAATCGTAAACATGCCTCCATCCTCCCTTTTGACCCCTACTTTATGTTCTTGAACATGTCGTCCGCGCCCAGGCTGAGCGTATCCTCGCTGACCCCGAAGCTTTTGAGCTCAGGAAGCGCCGGTGGCGGCGGGCCCTTCTTCTTCGGTGGCGCCGCAAGCTGTGTAGGTTTCGCACCGGTGCCGTTGGATTGAGGTCCTACGTTCTCCTTGCCCTCCGGTACCGACCCGATGACGAATGAGCTCTTCCTCTTGCCGAACCAGCTGACGCTCTTCTTCCTAGTCAGACCTGGCTGACTACCCATGGTTGCCGAGGAACCCGGGCGCACGTTCTCGGACCTGAGGCTATCGTGCGATGATTGAGGGCGGAAGCCTAGAAACTTGCGCACGGAAGAGGGGCGCCTGCTCGTTGGACTCGCTGGTGACAGGGTGCTCGCGTTGTCGTTTGTCGACGTCTTGTGGAAACTCGACTCGATGGAATCGTCGGCAGGCGAGAGCCCGCCGTTCTCGTGGTGGGGAAATACGCCCGACAGGGGCGTGGGATGTGAGGACAGCGGTCCTTTGCCAGGCGTCGGAGGGCGCGGGGTGTCGGGCGGCGAATCGGGCGGCGCGGGAATCGAGGTACCGTCGGTGAGAGAAAAGTTGATGGGCGTCAGCGTCAGCGGCTGGTACTTGTCGGCGGCCATGGTGTTCGGGTGTAGCGATGGTCTTGGGCGAGCTATCAATTGGACGGCAGTGACGTGCAAGAGTGCAGCAGCGAGGAGACGAGCGAATGTTGCTGGTCCGCAGTCGGGCGAAGCTCAGGGGAGTCGTGCCGGGACCCAGGGTCTGACAAGGTTGTTGGCCAGGTGAAGTTTTGCGGAACACGGATGGGTCACTGCGCCTTGTGCCTCTTCTTATAGCACTGCAACTTCACCGCGCAGGATCAACAGGAGGGGAATGCGGCGCGGCAAAAGAAAAGCCCCCGTTGACCAGAGGCAAACGCGACGGGCGCATCGTACGGAGAGGGCTGCAGGCCGCGTGCAGCCCTCTAGCGTGTCCGCCCCGTCGCCAATCGGGAAGCTGCGTGTCGCCATACGAGTCAGGGGTCAGGTACCGTCCGAGTGAATTCACCATCACATCACGAGGCTCACATTCGCCATCCGAAATAAATAAAACGCGCGCCGTGGTGATGCCAGTTACAGGATTCGTCTCGTCCACGTCGTCATGCTCCGCCAGCCAGCACCGTTCGCAGACATGCTGGGTGTGCAGAGGGTTCCCTCTTCCAAGGGACAGGAGTGACCAAGTCAGCGCGTCTTGCGTTGCTGCATCTCGTCCAGTTCCGCAATCTCGTCTAGCAGTTGAACCGTTTCTCCCGGATTCGCGATCCACGCTGTCGTGCATGCAAGTCGGGCCTTGAAATCATTGGCCCCAGCCGAGAGAAACTGGTCGCCAACGTGCAGTGTTTTGCCTCCTTCAATGCCACCGAAGAAGCGTTGGGCAGCCAATACGCCCCAGGACTTGTCGCCTATGTCTACAAATACGTCGTTTCCGCCTGTGTCTCGTGTCAGTCTTCGTCTCAAGCCAAGGCCTACGAGGCAGTACCGTTGAACGCGCAGAAAGGCAGTCGATTCCCAACTTCGGACATTTCCTATCAAGTCAGCCCCACGCTGGAACTCCAAGAGTCGCACAGACACATACCAATGTCTTCTGCGCTATTAGCACTGTCTCTTCGAGCGTCTCGCGACTGAACTTGTGGCCCGGTTTCGGGACGATTCCGACCGCCCTCTCTTTGCGGACAACGGCGGCTTCCATCCGCATGTTCTTCACCGTTTCTCTCAGCGACGCTTCGGCGATGTCGAGGAGGGCTGTCACGTCCGATTCTTCCCACAGTACCATCTCTTTGAGGAGCCATTCTTGCCGCGGTACGAGGCTCAGCATGTCTGGGCTATTTCCGGCGAACTTGAAGCAGTAGTTGCTTTCGCCGCCAATCACAACGAGGTTTTGTTTGTTGGCAACTGGTAGATCAGAGGTATAGATTGCGTCTAGCAGTCCGTGTAGTCTCTCGTAGTAGCGACGCGCTTCGGTATAGCCAGCCGCGGTCACGATACCAATCTTGGACCCAGCCCGCATAAGCCTCAAGATGCGTGGGATGACGGGGTTGTCGGGAGTAAGCGATTCGCCATCGTCGTAGAGCGTGACGTCTCCATCGAATGTGACCAGATCAAGGGGCCCGTTTCGGACGAGGCTCATCACTTGCGCTGTGTTCAAGACAAGCCTTATATCGTTGAAGGACGGTGGCACAAAGCGCCGATAGCTGATGAACCGTCGCTGATCCTGCCAAATGAAAGCATCGTGAAGAGCCAAAGGTGTGAAGAAGTTGGCCACCGACGGAACCAGCAACTTGAGTTTGGATCGATTGTGCGTGCCAGCCTTTTGATGGGCAACTAGAGGTAAAGGTCAGCATACCACGGGCTATGGCCAATTGCAAACGTCAACACTAGAGACAACTATGCATAGATGTCGCTCGGGGAAATGGCCACTCACGGTGGTCATTGATTATTTCCTCCACATCACGCATAATCTCAGCATAACGCCGCTGGGTCTGCGTCGCCATGTAGTCTACAGACTCGCCAGTGGGCTCAAACACAGCAGTCGGTTGCGAATGCAACACAAAGGGTACCGCCAGGAGACCCTAAGATTAGACTCAGCCTGTCGTTCATAGTTTTGGTATGCAGAGGAAGTACCTTGATCCATTCGATCTGGACGTATATTAGCGAGGGTTTACGGCCTCAGTGAGGAGCGAGGGAAAATACCAATTGATCTCGGCGATGTGTCTAGGCCGGTAATCAGCGAGGTTGCCAGTACATGGCGATAGACGCACCTTGAGAGCATCTGTTATCAGCTGTGGTCAGTGGGTGTGCTTTGCTTCATGACCTGTCACCTCAACGTGAAGAGCAGACAGAGCGTCCGAGTACATACATTCTACACGATACCTTGTCGTCATGGCGAGGGTGGAAGGCGAAGCAGCGGTCAATCGTACGGACTGCGTGAGGTGTCAATTCTAAGGTATAGGACACGGTGCAGACCGAGACTAACCGAAGCCGGACCAGGACTGCGCACGTGTGTGGTGCTAGGCGCGTCCCCGCAAATGCCGTAGGTACCGTGACCTTAGGTTTGTGTTATAAGTAATTGGTAGAAGGTCAAGTGTCTGTCTGCCCCCACGCACATGACCGGAGAACAGCTGAAGGAGGGGGGTGAGTCCAAGCACTCGCAGGGTATACCATACCATAGCTTAATCGATAACCCTAAGCGAGCCTCTGTTGCCCTGAGCGCCGCCGCGTCAACATTCCCATCAAACCCACACGTCAGTCGCGTCACATCACTCACGCAACCTTTGGCCGCCATGTCGAACCCCGAATCGCTAGCAAACGTCGCGTTGCGCCCATGGCCGGCCCCAGCCAAGGATGCGCTTTCCAAAGAGGAGGTTTCGGCGCAGATACATCAGCTCACAACCGAACGAGGACATCTGCGGGGTATTACCGAGAAAGTCCTCCAGGACGAGATCAATGCAGGCCAAAGCTTTCCAGAGGACGGCATGGAAGGGATTGAGAGCGGGTCGAAGAAGGGCGCCCCTGTGATGGAGGAGAAGCTGAAAGAGATCTATCGAGTGCGGAACGAGATTCACGGCAAGATAGAGTACGTTCTCGGAGAAGTTATGTCAACATTGTTTGGAAGCTGATCAAGTCAGATGGGCGGCTTTTGCTGCCGGGAACGCGCTCAACCTCGTCTCCCTCATTCTCTCTAGAGACCCCGGGAGGGATAATGCGAAAGGCTTCACAAAAGCTTTCGAGGATATGAAGGTGCCAAACGGATCATTCGGCATAGATCGGACCGACGCCGTAGAGGACATTCATAGGCAGGAGGATACTGGAAAGCGGCGGGAGCTTGTGATGAAGGGGTCCCGAATGGAAGCTCTGGACTGGGCTACCGACAGTTTGCTCAAAGCTGCAACCGAACTCGAAACCGGCATTCGCAAAGAGACAAAGTACTGGGAAGAGGTCCTATCAATATCTGAAAAGGGCTGGTCACTTCAGCGGACACGGAGAGATGCGCGGAACGCTCCGTTCGCCGTGCGCTACGGGCTACCAGAAGGTAAGTCTTCTTGCCACTTACTATGAGGACGATGAACTGATTCTTGCGAAGCAAGCAACCATGTCAAGGCTCGTGGTCTCGCACCGCTACGCATGAACAAGGACGGTGGTATCATTCTGGACTCGACACTGTCGCTAAAGCCCAAGACCATGCGCGTAAGAATCAGCGACAATGGTGAGATTGTAGGCACTTCACACCTGCCCTCAAAAGGCAGCCTGGACGATCTTGCTATAGAGCAGTCAATAGAGCTCGCTCGCGACTCGCTATTCGAAGAGGAACTCTTCCACGAGTTGTTGATGGAATCGCGGAATCTGCGCGCATATGGCGTTGTTTTACGAAATTCCGTCATACACATTCCGGCGCCTGCGTTGGGCGGTCAATCGTCGCACCGAAAGGTTCTCATCGACTGTACCGCTCGTGACGGCAATGTACCCACCCAACAAAACCATTCACATCATCGATTAGCTCAGAACATTGCAGAGGGGCTACGTGTTCTGCTAGCGCATGAGCATCGTATGCGTCTACACCGACGATCTCGAACACCACCAGCGCTGACCCAGAGCAAGCGACAGCAGCCTGGCCCACCGCTCTTGCGTACGTTCTTGAGGATGTTTGGCCACTTCCCTACGTAGGTCGGGCAACGCGGTGTTAGCGACGGGGTTGAGACGGATACGAATGAATATATTTATGCTGGCAACATGGAGCAGAACGGGGGTTCCTTTTACAATCCTAATAATGCTAGTATGCCGCTTTTGTGAGGGACCCTAGGATTAATTGGGTGGATACCAGTAAGCTCTCTTCTGTTCTTCGTTGCGTTCAAGTATAGGGCTTAACGTCGAGAGAGTGAGTGTTGTCAGTGATGGGTATTTGTACTTTACAGTCAATCAGCTGTTCTTGACGCCGGGTTCTTCCCAGGAACTAACAGGCGGGAGAAGCCGTTCGTACTATTTAGAGCGAAGCTGCCTAGCAGTAGGACGAGGGTTTCGCTGGTGTAGGTAGAAGGCAAAATATACCCAATATCAACGGAACGAAGGTCACATGTTCAGTGCTCTTCATATGCAGGAATCTAGCCGTTATCTAAAGGTTGGGTTGCAAAGTCAGCAAAGCTCATCGAGAGGGTTGTCAGTAGGTAATGTCTTAGACCAGGGCCGCGCTGTCTTAGATTTACCACGCAGTTTGTACCCTGGGATTACACACCATGCGGGCACGTGATGCACAGTAATGCGGCTAGCGTCTTATTGAGCACAAACCGCTCCGCTCCAGCGTCGACTTTCGAAATACGGAGCACTCGCCAGATACGGAGCGCGCTCGCTTTATCGCATCGCCGTCATGCCCTCTCACCCGTCTCATCACCTCCCCGACCACGGCCCAGTATACGGTACACTCTCTCAAGCAAACCCCAGCTCGACGCCATCATACCCTCAGTTTTCCACGTCGCTCCATCATGTCGAATCCTCCAACGACCGTGATCTTTCCAGCTACGGCATCATATCATCACCCGCAGAGCACCACATAGTGCCTTCGCAGCACGAACAAGTAGAGCCTTCAGACCCAGGTCTTCCGCCTTCGCGAGTAGTCATTGGCCACCGCTTCCAGCCCAGTCCCTCTCCAGACCATCAGCAACATGACTATCCTCCGCCCGCGCCCGACTCCACGAGAACGGTGAGCACACATAACCAGGCTCCGCCGCCGATAATACCAAATTCTGCGCCTCCGGGACACTTCGATATGCAGCCTCCTCCAGCGAGTACGCATGCATCATGGCAAGCTCTACACGACTACGCACAGTCGCACGCGTCGGAGCACGGCTATGCTCTGAGCATTAACACCACCGCAAAGAATCGCTCGCGCATAAAACTTGCTTGCGTGTGCTATGGCAAACCGAAGAACACGCATAAGCTCACGCCGGAAACCCGAGTGAGGAAGAACCGCGTGAGCTACAAGACAGGGTGCAAGATGTGGATCGAGGGCAAGAAGCAGAATGATGGGTTATGGGCGCTGAGGGTCGGCGAGCCGCAACACAACCATCCGGGACGAGCAAGTGAGGGTTGGGCGGTGCAGAGGAAGCGTACGTGGGGCGTCCACGGTGGTCGGGTCGGCGTCGGTGGTGTGACGGCCAAGGAGGAGAAGGAGAGACTGAGGAGTATTGATGATGGGCAGGCTAACAACATGGAGGAGGACCCGCAAGAGGACAACGTAGAGACGTCTACGCAGCCACCGAAAGCTGACCACCTCCACAGCCTCGACACGGGCGGTCTAGTCTGGAGGATTGTGGAGCAGGAGATGCTGGTGGGAGGCCGTCCGGGCGAAGGTCGCGATCGAGGTGTAGGTCGCACGGTCAAGATACTAGAGGAGCGATTGCCGGGCATACACATTTTCAAGCGTGATGTATACAACATCCGAGCACAGATCAAGCGGGCACGAAAAGCTGCGAACCAACCTGTAGGTGCCGGCCTAGACGACAGCGACAATGACGAAGATGCGGATGGCGACGTTGAAGCCGGCGAACAGCGAGCCAGTGCCGGCCACTCTGTAGCACAGGACCCGAATGGTCGTCTTCCTGACCATACTTCGCACCATGATTTTTCGCAGATCGACCCTACGCTAATTGCGCAGTGTAACTCGGCGCTCAAGAACATACCTCCCAAGCAAGAGTCTGAGGTTGAGAGGTTGCGAAGAGAAGTGACAGAGCTGCGGCAGGCGCTTGCACAGCGGTCGAAGGAGCTTGAGGTAAAGAATGGCGAGAACGAGGAGTTGAGAGTGCAGGTTGAGCTTGCGAACATGGCGCTGTACAACGAGAGGGGTGGGTCAGTGCAGTGATAGACAGGATCTCGTCGCGTTCATGTTGCGTAGTAGATCAATGAAGAGCACTGAACATGTGACCTACGTTCCGTTAATATTGGGTATATTTTGCCTTCTACCTACATCAGCGAAACCCTCGTCCTACTGCTAGGCAGCTTCGCTCTAAATAGTACGAACGGCTTCTCCCGCCTGTTAGTTCCTGGGAAGAACCCGGCGTCAAGAACAGCTGATTGACTGTAAAGTACCAATACCCATCACTCCCAACACTCGCTTTCTCGACGTTAAGCCCCATACTTGATGTAGGCAACGATCAACGATGACTTCTGTCTCTGCATCCACGAGCAAAGATGCACTGTGTCCCCAACTCCTTAGCTTTTCAAATACATCGGCTACCAAGTTTAGTGTATATACATGATCCCAACGTCTGTAAGAGGCAAGCTACGATCGCTCTGTCACATTGACCGGCATGTTGTTGATTTCCCACAAGCCCAGCGAGTTGTACGTCTCCCACGGCTTCACAGGATTCGTTATGGCAAAGTCGAAATGCCTCAACAGCTCGAAGAGAGCTTTGTGGACCTCGATCAAAGCGACGACCTTACCGAGACAAACCCATCTACCGTATCCGAACACCAAGTCGTTGACTTTAATCATCCGCGCCAAACGTTCCTTCTCATCCGGATCGTCCTCGCTGAGGATCCATCGTTCGGGCCGGAAAGCCTCTGCATCGTTCCCGTAGACGGCTTTGTTGTTCTTGTGCATGCTCCAGGCGGAGTAGCCGATCATTGTACCACCAGGGATGAAGTATTCTTCTCCTTCTACCGTCACAGCGTCGCCCTCTGGGGGTGCAATGCGGGAGAAGAGGTTGACGGCCGGGGGGTGGATACGCATACCCTCGCGTACTACGGCGGTGAGATACGGCAGACGGCGTGCTTCAGCGTCTGAGATGATTCCTGGGGCTGCCGGCGCGACACCTTCCTGCACTGCTTCATCAATCTCAGCCTGCAGCTTCCTGTACGCCCTTGGATTGCTCATAAGAAATAGTAGGGTGGCCCGTATTGCTCCAGCCGTAGTATCGGCACCGGCAAGAATCTGCTCGAAGACCTCGTGGAACAGATCGTCGCCGGATACACCATTTCGTATGAACGACGCAAGTATGTCGGATTTCTCATCGGTAGGCTTTGCCCGGCGTTCATCAATGATCTTCCGTGTTTCCGCCATCATTCTACCAAAGCCAGAGGCGTCTTTCTCGGACGGACTGATCGCCGGGCCTATGATTGGAATGTCTCGTAGCCACATGGTGCCGAGTGCCCATGATACATTACCGATACGGAGACCTTCTGCTGAAGCTTTGAGGTAGTCATTGACATCTTCATCGGCCTTGAGATCGCCAAATGGCTTTCCTAGGCTGAGTTCGCTAACTACGTCGAGCGTCAAGTACTGTATCGTCACTGCCAAGTTCATGGATTTTGCAGGCTTGACGGATGCGGCCGGAGCGGCGTATTTGGTGTGGATCAGATGCACAAGCTCCTTGATGTGGGTATCAATGTTGGGCTCCAAGTTTGGCGTTTCCTTCCCGGCGTACTAAGACACCTGTTAGTCAAGACTCGGAGGAATTCTTTGTATGCGCCCATCTTACCCCAGAAGCCAACTTCTTCCTCCGGGCATCATGCTTCGCATTGTCGCATTCCGTGAAAACATTGTCCTTGCCAGGCTCAAAGCGTGCGGCATGGTAATACCAGCTGGCCCGTGTATAAGGCGAGCGCACTGCATTGATCCTGGTCCAGAGCTCCGGAGATGAAGTGATGAGATGGTTCGGCGCTATGCGAGCAATCGGGCCTTGTCTCTGGTGAGCAACTGTGCTGGCGTCACGGAACAAATCTTGCACCCACCATACTTCTCGGTCACAGCTCCGTAGTGTTCATGGGCAGCGCCAGAGATGACAGCTTTAGTATGCCACCACCACGACCACGCCCCAGGGCCCTTGAAATGTCTCAAACGCCAGTTCTGCCGCACTCGGCTGAGTACAGCCCGCGCCAACAGGCCGGAAAGGGCCACGTACAGCCATCGGAGGGCGACACTGGCAGTGCTGGATTCCATGGATGCGGTAGATGTAACGGAGTGGGGGTCACACGACTTTTATATCAGGCGAGCCGACAGAGGCACACCTACCTCATCAACATGCGAGGATGAAAGGCAGCGAGTGAGTGGCGAACAGTCTCCGTCATTGCATGCTGGGGTATGCCGTGTCTGCAACTGAGAATCTGCGTGGCACGCTAGACGAGTGAGGGTACGCAGCGCAGCGACGTGCAGAATGGGGATATGCACCGCGAGAATGAAACCACGCAAGCTGCCGGCGGCTTGTACGGAAGAAGACTAATGGCATAAGTCGCTCGGGTATACCCACCAATCCCTGCTGCGATCATGCCGTGATAACGACGTGGTCACGGCATTATCATCGCGAGTCTTTCCAGATGGAGAAGGCTGCAGCGTGTGGTTTATGATGAAGCGGTCGGCGCAATGCACGTGGTCTTTGTTCGACGGCTACCTCCGCCGCAAACGACAACGTGTTTGGTGCAATCGTTCACTGCATTTCGTCCCACATCCTCAATGCTTTCTACTCTCTCTTCCTGCCTCTGCTTTGCTCGACGATATCGTCTAGTCTGGGACGCTGATGCAACCTCCAGACGCCAAACCAATCGCTGAGACGCCGTGACAGCTGGCAAACTTTCGTACATGTGCCCACGCTAGCTACACCACCGCCATGTCCGTTCCTTCCCACGAGTTATCAACGACCGCCGACGCTCAGGACCCGTCTGCAGCATCAACGGGATCACCCCAGGGAATCTTTCACACGGACGCAGTGCACGCGGATCCGAACATCCCCATAGATGCAGACCAAGATATCGACTCTGCCTACGGCGATGCAGAGGACTATCTGTCTGACACTACGTCTATTCCTAGCACTATCATGCGACACCGCTGGGAGAATGGTCGCCGCTACAACAAATTTCGCGAGGGCGAATATTATGCGCCCAACGATGAGGAGCACGCTGACATGATGGATATAACACACCACATGTATTTGACAATGTTGCATAACAAGCTACATTTGGCACCTGTTGGTAACCAAGCCGCTATCTCAAGATCAATTCCCCCCTAATATACTCAGACAATCCAAAGCGCATTCTCGACCTAGGCTGCGGTACCGGTGTAAGCTCTCCAAAGCCCTTCACATCTACCTCCTGCATCTTTCTCACATGCAAGAGATCTGGTGCATAGATATGGCCGACGCCCACCCTAGTGCAGAAGTCCTTGGCATCGACCTCTCCCCCATCCAACCCTCCTTCGCCCCTCCAAATTGCAAGTTCGAACTCGACGATATAACAGCCCCGTGGACTACCCGCCCAGGCACCTACGACTTCATCAACGCCCGCGCCCTCTACGGCAGCATAGCGGACTGGCCTACCCTCTACGCCCAGATCTACGATCATCTGCCTCCCGGCGGGTACTTTCACCAATTGGAACCTTCGATACAGTTCAAGTCAGATGATGGTAGTTTATTACCTGATCATGCGTTGAGTCAGTGGAGCGATATCTTCCATCAAGCATCTGAGAAGTTTGGGAAACCATTTCGAGATGTCTATTCGCTGGGCGGATGGATCAAAGAGGCGGGATTTGAAGACTTTCATGAGATTTGGTATAAGCTACCGGCGCGAGGTTGGAGCTCGGACCTGCATATGAAGGAGCTGGGACGGTGGAATTTGGTACACTGCACGCAAGGTGCAGAGGGGTGGGCGTTATTCTTATTGACCAAAATCATGGGGTGGACGGTGGAGGAGACACAGATCTTCGTGGCGAAATTTAGAACTGGATTGAAGGACAAGACAGTGCATGCTTATCTCGAAATGTAAGTGTACCTTGTGCTTTTGAGAAGCTCAGCTGACTTGTGATGTAGCGTTGTGATATACGGACGAAAGCCGTTGGGGCCGAGTGGAGCATAATACAACATCATGGTTTAATGGATGCGGAGTAGTTTGGTGCGGTATGGCCTTGAAGTGTACCAATACGGAGAGAGATATCCAGTCGAAGCGAGACACAGCATCGCATGCATGTGAGCGGTCAAGCGTTTTCTGTATGGTCGGTCTATTCATTCCTCTAGGCATAGAGGAAACAAGGGAGTCTCACATACACGTAAGCTCGCGCACGCTCTAGTTCGACCGCCCTCACGTCTTCCCAAACACAAACACTCCCTTCCCTTCCCGATACCCCTCAAGTGTATCCTTAACCTTAGCAACAAGCTCCTCGCCCTTCGTCTCCCACTCCCACTTGATCTGATCAAAAGGCGTATCCTTGAACTGTCCCTTCCGCGTCAGTTCTAGAACATCCGCTACCGCTTTCTTCTTCTCATCGGGGTTTTGCGCCGACCACTTGCTCACCCAGAACCCATGGAAGTGGATGTCCTTGAAGATGAGCATAGATGCGGGAATGGTGAGGGGCTGTTTCGACATGGCGCCGTACGTAACAAAATGCGATTCCGAGGCGAGCAGCTTGGCCATTGCGGTGGCTGCCTTTCCGTTCACACAGTTTAGCGCGAGGCGGATGGGTTCGCGGCCGCCGTCTGTCCATTCTTTGCTCATGTCTTTTATGCCTTGGGATTGAAGCTCAGAATCTGTGATAATGACATCTGCGCCAATCGCTTTCAGGTCCTCCTTAAGCTTTGCTTCCGCGGCCTTATCATCTCTCCCTCTTATCACGTTAATGCTTTTCAGCCCCCATCTTTTGCCCAGTTGTATCGCGGCCCTTCCCACACCCGAGTTAGCCCCATTCTGTATGAACCACTCGCCCTCTTTCAGATGGGTAAAAGCCGTCAACATCCGATAAGCAGTACACGGATTGATGCTCACAGTCCCAGCCTGTATCGCCGTTATCCCCTCGCGCATCTCCTCATCGAGTCTGACGACCTGTTCTGGTGTAGCGCTCGCGTGTGTCCTCCACGTTCCAAACCCAGGTGCCTTCATGATAACCCAATCGCCCTTCTTGAAGCCTTGTTGTTTCACTTTCTCACCCAACGCGATGATCTCCGCAACACCTTCATTCCCAGCGACGGCGATGGGGTTTGCGGTGCCGAGTGAGGTGGTGAAGGTCGGTTTGGACGGGTAAACGCCCTGGATTTGATTGATGTCGGCTGGGTTGATTGGCGAGGCGAGGAAGCGAAGCGTCATGAGGTCCCCGTGCGGAGGGGATATGGAGTGACTATGAAGGGACAGGACGCTGGGAGGCTCGCCATAATCCGTAAATGTGAGGGCTTTGGCTTGTTCGTAGCCGTAAGCAGAGACGTAGCGGCGCTGTACGATAGCCGTCGCCTGGGTCGGGGCGCGACGGAGGCACTGGAGCGAGGATCTCGATGCGCGCGCGAGACAAGGAGCTGGAGAAAGGAGTTTGGAGGCCATTGTGGCGGTCGTGGCGGTCGTGATGATGTTGGGGTTTGGAATCTGAGGTTTGGGGTGGAAAGTTCTCGCATACGATAAGATGAGAGCTATGACGTGTGACAGGCCGAGGTTGGTGGGCGACGCGAGAACTAGTCCTTGCGATCTGACCACCATATACGCTGCGTCTAACATGATGCAGTAGGTGTGTTGCGGTAGAGTTTGTTCGTGTATCATGTTGCATTCATTATGACGCTACCGCTCGTGAAATATTACAAAACCTACGCAAAAGGGATATCAATCTGAAGCCAAAAGCACCGCACCACGAAATCCTCCTACTTCCTCACTCACACCTTCGCGAAGTCCTCCTTCTGCGTTGAGCTAGGATCAGGCAAATCCTTGACACTCGGCATATCCTCCACCTTCGCCGATGACCCTGCGTCTCCCTCTTTACCATCGCTGATGATCAGCGGGGGTGTGGGCTTCTCGTCCTCTTGCGATTTACTAGATTCCCCCACACCTTTGGAATTGGCTTTTGCCTTGTCTGGGTTGCCGAAGATGGAGTCGCCGTCGTCATCGGTGAAGGAGGAGGCGCTGCTGGCTAGGGCTGGGTCTCCTTCCTTAGCTGCGACGCCTTCTTTCTCCAGGCGGGTTTCGCGACCGCGCTTGTGACAGTACCAGAATACAAACAGTAGGACTGCACATGTCAGTATGCGCGTGCATTGTTACGGTAGATGTGGGTGAAGACTTACTGCACACCGCCAGACTCATGACAACGTTGGTGCCAGTCAACACCATCGGGAACCTCAACTTCAGAAACTGGAGGATGCTCCTCAGCATCGTGGCCACCGCACCCTGGGCCGAGATCAGAGATTTGAGGGAAGGGATAGTGGGTTTTTTGAACTTCATTTTCGATCCACTAGATCCAGCAGCTCGCTGCTTTGCATCAAAGCCTGGCTTTTCCGCTTGCGCAGCTAGAAATTCTGGGCCTAGCGCGGCCGTGAGCTTCGCGGGCAGAGTCTTGACAAGGTTCTGCAGGAACGGTGGCAGACTGCCATACATCTTCTTCAACTGGCCCTCGTAGTCGGTGAAGAGTTTCTCCATGTCATCGTAGGCTGTTGGAACACCGTTGACGACGTCCTTGAGCACGAGGCTGAACTTGTTGAAGAGCTCCTCGGACTCTTTGGAGAAGCTGAAAACGCGATTGTTGACAGCAGAGAGGTTGAGTTGGTCGAGAACTTGCGTTAGTTCCTTCTGCTCCTTCTCAGCCTCCTTTTGTTCCTCCGACTTTGCGGCTTCAGCGACTGAATGAAGATCATCCGCCGCCTTCTGCTTATCTTTGCCCGTAATCTTATCCTTCTTCTTGTCCTTGGTCTCGCCCTCGCTACCTTTCCCTTTCTCCGTCGCCTTCTTGAACTTGGACTGCGCAAGTGAAATGTATGACATGACGCTCTTCTTCCTGTTCAGCCCTCCATCTCCGGCCGTTCCCTTGGCCTTTTCGTTATCGTCAGTGATATCCTCCGATGGGCTCATAGGAAGTGGCACCTGATTCGCGCCATCCATTATCGCCTCTTGTGCGTCCTTGCCGACCTGCTTCTCTCCCGCATCATTGATGACTTCGGCGGGACGTGTAGGCAACGGTGGCGGTGTACCCTCGGGCTCCTGGGCGATGGCAGCGAGGCGCTGGAGAAACTTCTCGTCTTCTTCGTCGAGGACGGGCGATCCGGCGGGCTCCTCGCTAGGCGTGGTAACAGCGGGAGCGGGTGGAGACGCTGTGGTGCTTGCGGTTGTAGTTTCGGTGGTCTCGGGCTGTTTCGACTGGCGGCGCAGCTTCTTCAAACTAAAGTAAGATTGAGACATGGTGTTGAGCTTCTTTGTGCTCGTTGGTCGTGTTGTGTTCACCAGTATGCGTTCAGCTAGGTAGAGGTGCGGCGGATAGATTTTGAGGTTGGAGAGGCAAGAACTGTAGAGAGATCGAGAAATATATGACGGAACTCTATTTCGATCTTCAGCGCATGACGATCGTACTCGTCGCCTTGTTGCTGCGGTTTGTTGATCCTGGAAGGGAGAGGGTTGCGTCATTGGCAGGGGTGGCGGGTTCTCAATGCGCCACAGCAGCCACACATCCCCTCCCTTCGCCTCATCTTTGTTTCTGCTCTCCCTGTGAAGTCTGGAGGATAAAACCGTCGAAAACTTTTGTGCATCTGTTTGTTGGAGCTCACCGTCATACTTGGAGGAGACAAAATATAGCCATACGCTCATCGACACCTCGGGCAGTTGTCTATCCCTCCACGCAGTCGTTGCCGATGCGTAAAGCGTGGAAGACGCGTTGTTGGAACAAAGCCATAAATGGATCAATACAGAAACAAGACGTACAAAGACCCTCTAACCAAGCTTTGAAGAGGTAGTAACACCCGGGTGCGCATCACTGGTCTACATATCCAAATCGTCTATGTCATGTTCGCTTGCTGTATCACCATCTCCCAATAAGTACAGGCACAACAGTTTCAAAGACACTATTCTAGATGGAACGAAGAATGCGATGAGCGGCTACTTAGGGTATACGAGATATATCACTTCACACAGGCTGCTCGACACCTGTTGACGATCTCTTGAGGACTGGGCAACACCGGACTTGGGACCGCACCTTTACTTACCTGTTCATGACGCCCTATGAGCTGTGCTGCCATGTGATCCGTTCAATACTTTCTCTGAGGGCTTTTGCTTCATCTCCGCCCTCTGATTTTCTTCTCCTACTATCCTACATCCTCTAGCGTCTCCCTTACTCCCTTAGAAACTGCCTTGTAAGCCATTGGAAAAGGAACACGCGAGTACACACACAAAGTCCTCTCCCCTGATACTTCCAGTACGTCCTCCCGTTGCACTGATCTTCTTGCGTATCTGCAATTTGCACGCTGAAGGCTTTGCCGCGTCCACCTGGACATCACACTGTCGCTTCATCATACAGCACCTTTTCCTATGTCAAGATCTAGTTGGCCCTCTCTAGTTCTTTAGACTACGCCCTTGTGCAACCTCGAGCATATCCGAGGTTCCCGCTCATTGACATGGCGGACGAAATCTTTGCCTTCGAAAACGGTGGTGAGTGCGTCACAACTCGGTCACTGATCTATAGTGACACTTTTAGACAACGACAGCCTCAACGAATCAATGGATGTTGGTGACACCATGGACACTATGAGTGACGGAGACCTAGCTGGCGACGACAACTTCACGCTCGACGCCGATGAGGGGGTGAACGATAACCTGGACGAGGACGGCAACCTCGAGGGCTTCGACGACCTTTTCGTCGGCGATGACGCTCCCCCGCTCCAAGACGAAGACTACCACCAGGGCCCAGCCACCAAACGTGCGCGTCCTGCCTTCTTCGGCCGCAGCACTAAAGCTGCTGAACGTGCTGCCCTCCGCTCCAAGTTCGACGAAGGCGATGCTTTGATTCTTAGGGACGGAGATCTGCTCACCTCTACCGTTCCGTCTAGGGTTCCTGGAACATTTGGCCGCCGCAACCGCGAAAAGGGAAGCACTCTCCCCGCCTACCACAAGAAAGTATCTCATGAGCTCGATTCCGATGACGAGCTCATGATAGACATGCGTGAGAAGGGATATAGCGACCGGCAAATTGCGGACAAACTTGCCAAAGATGGCCGAATCCGGTACGATCAGAAGTCGATTGCTACCCGGATCGGTCGCATTCGTACTGCGCAAGCAGAGCATGTCGATTACCTCCTCAAGGAGGGATACAAGGAATGGCGCTTGGAAGATGTCAGTCAAAATCTCTCCTACCCCCTCTTTGCTCTCTGGATAGTACGTTGCTAAATGTATTAGGATGAACGCTTGATGCGAGCCTACGACCTCGCCGACATCGAGATCCGCTACGAGATGGAGCGACTCCGCGCCTGGCGTTTTAAGAAGGTATCTGACTACATGCGCCGGCTCAACAAGGAAGCTCTCTTCAGCGCAGATGCCTGTCGTGAGCGCTACATCGCAGTCATCAATGGTACTGCTGTGATCCCCGCCGACCAAGACGACGATCCGGACGCACGTCGCTTGGAGATGGAGATGTACCGCCAGGAACGCGAGGCGGTGCGCGCAGCCGAGCAAGCCGAAAAGGACAAGAAAGAAGCCGAACAGCAGCGAATCAAAGACGAAGCCCGCGCCCGCAGTGCGAAGAAGGCTGCTGAGACAGCCACGAGGAGAAACAAATTGGCACAAGAGAAAGCTGATCGTGCCGTGAAGCGCGCTGCTCAGGCTTCAATCAAGGCTCAAAAGGCGTCGGAGAACGACAAGACGAAGGCCCAACGACACGCATCTCTTAGAAAGAAGAAAAATGATGAACAGCGCAAAGAGCGCGAGAAGGCTAGGGCTAAGGCGTGGAGCCTCACCGCCGTTAAGGACAAGACTGACGATTCTCCCGATCCGCGCGCCGACCTTTCCTTTTCTGATCTCCAGAAGCTGTGCAAGGACCGCAAGTTGTTGACGGAGGCTCGGAGCAAGACGGGGCTCCTCAATCGCCTGAAGGATGCGGATCAGGAGTTGACATCTGCCCAGCTCAAGGCCTTGATCAAGAAGAAGGGTATGGGTCTTGGCGGTAGTAAGGTCCAGATGCGCTATCAGCTTGCCATAGCTGCGGCCATGGACTGTCCTTCTTACCGTGGTCCAGGTGCTGAAGCTAACGATGATGAGGAGATGAGTGATGAATATGGTGATGTGGGCGACGACGGCGACGACATCTTGTCCGACCACGGCTTTGATTTTGACTAGGCTAGGCCAGGTCATCGGCTCCTTACATACGGCATCGATGTTAGCATCGAAGACCGGAGCCTGCTTGGTGTCATCGCATCGGGCGTTTGCGGACATGATATTGTCTAACCGGGCCTGGTTGCATCCAGTGTACTTTGGGTTTTCCGACGTGGACAAGAAATGGCGTTTGGATGCCTAAGGGGCGTTTTACGGTACGGTTTCGAAAAGGTTGTAAAGCATTGGATGGCTTTGGATGGCTTTGCATATGGCATTCTTTCTACGGACAGTTCCCCGGGTCGTGTCAGGCAATTGTATACGATGATCATCGCGATTTGCTGTGTAAAAGGCGCCAACGCCCTTCCTGCTCAAGTGTGTTAGATGCAATTGACATTGTTGAGGACTTCAACGGCCCTCTGGACTGACAAGACGGCGGGCAACAGACAAACTTGAAAGACGAGGCAATTGCATTGGCACGTCTATATCATACAAGACTGCTTTAGACCCTGGACAGGGTGTCCAGAATCTAGCCGACAGAAGGGCATGAAGCCTACCCTTGATTACTCCTTATCGTCGTCATCCTCGTCGGCGACGACAGGCACAGCCTCATCGGGTTTTGTGGCCTTGACCGTCCGGTCCTTTTCAGCACCAGGAGCTTTGGTCCCGGCGCCGTTGGCATCTGCATCTTCGTCGTCTTCGGCCTCGGCGACGTCGGCTTCCTCATCTTCAGGCTCAGACTCGTCTTCTTCTTCCTCTTCCTCGTCGTCATCATCCTCGGCCGTCTTCTTGGTGATGCGGGTCTTCTTCTTGGGCGCTGTACGTCCTGCATCAGCTGGAGATGTTTCTGTATCGGGGTACGTTACTCACGAGGAGCTTCCTCGTCGGAGTCTTCGCCACCAAAATCGGAACCAGACTCTTCATATCTGGCGGTGCAACCGTCAGCCTTGCGACACGAGAGGTTCATCAAGCTTCATCAACAAAACGACAGGTATATCCAGCCAACCGGAACCAAATTCAAATCCCAACATGTCAAGAGCACGGCAGGCGGGAAGACAGCAAATAGAAACAGGGTTCGCTTGGGAGCAGCCCGTCGGTAGCTAGGCTGACGCTCGAGAGCCGACAACTGCGCAGCGACAACGAAGCTTGATGGCGCCAAACAAAAACATCAATTGAAATACGCGGCACACGGCGACGGCAATGAAAGCAGTTGGGCGCATTTGCGACGAAGTGGTGCCATGGGATGACGTCAAGAAGTCGGCGACTTACTCCTCTTCCTCGTCGCTCTCGTCGCTCGGGAGGGCAACAAGCTCCTCGTCCTGCTTTCTCTTGCGGGTGGACATTGTGGGCGGTGTGGATGGGGTAGATGTTCTGGTGGAATGAAGAGGGAGTACGGGAGCGAAGTTGAGACGGGCTGGAGGTAAGCTGGGAGGGGAGGGGAGGACCGGTTGAACGATCCTCCCAGCCACCCAGCCCAGAGCAAGGGACGCCTGTGTGCTAGGACGACGGCATCAGCCGGCCAATGAGATGCGGCAAACCGAAGCCAGGCGCACAGCTGTCTAGGGCTGCAGGAACCGACGAGGACGAGATGATGCTTGATGCGCGGCGATGCGCGGCGCTGTGCGGCCCTGCGCGTCACACCCTCGCGGCCCATGGGCCGCCACGTGATGGATGCCGTGGCATGTCTGGTCTCTGCTTTTTGCCTTTGCCTTTGCTTCTGCCTCCACTGTCACTTTCACTTTACTTTCACCTCCACTGTCGTCATGGCCAGAGGCGGCCAGGGCACCCAATGCGGCTAGCCTGTTGTCCCGAATAGCACTAGCGCACACCCCGCCTCGCATGGCCGTGCCCTCGAACATCTGAAAGCTCCGACTCGTCGACTCGACCG